>OJEP01000041.1_pt1 | contig 102867 bp, 90 predicted proteins | sample 1593761 | NCBI WGS metagenome assembly OJEP01 (sample SAMN05416783, study PRJEB24817) | seawater metagenome | isolation source: Sea water | place: Canada:Atlantic | collected 2013-11
AGATAGGAGTCCGTCTCGTGGGCTCGGAGATGTGTATAAGAGACAGGCTTTATTGTCTGATCATCAACAGCAAATCAAGTTAAGTGCAGCAAAAATTAATGATAACTCAAACATTCAATCGCAATGATATAATCAATTAGACAATCAATGACGGCATCAAATAAAAGTGAATAATGATGTCATACTCGTTCGACTTGAAGATACGAGTTTCAGGTGAAACGAGTATAGGACTTTTTAATCCCCATAATTCTTGAGAAAACATGAAGTTCTTATTTTTTAAATTATCTCTTATACAATGTTTTTTAATTTGTTCTCTTAGTATTTTTACTAATTTTTCAGTACTATCAGCGACAGTTGAAAGCGATAGTAGCATAGCAAAGCTCTCTTTCGAACGCCTTTCAAGCGCTTTACGAGAGCTAAATTTTAGCACTTCATTTGTAGTGGTTAAAAATAACCAAGCAGAACCCTATCATTGGCTGCACGGTCTTACTGCAGACACAGCAAGTAGTAATCAGGTTGAGCTTGAGATATTAGCCTTACTCAACGGACCCCGTCGTGATATTTTACGAATTGATAATACAGTGAGTTATATCGAACCTGAATATGCGCCTTATTCTATAACGTCTTCTCATATTAGTGGGCCAATTCCAGCGGTATTTGGTCAAGATATCAGTGTGTTAGAAAATAATTATCACTTTGTTTCTGTTGGTAGAAGCCGTGTGTTAGGAAGAATTGCTCAGTTGATTCGTATTGTACCAAAAGACACTCATCGTTTTGGTTATTGGGTGTGGTTAGATCAGCAAAGTGGTTTACTACTAAAGTTAGCAATTATTACCCGTAAAGGGCAATTGCTTGAGCAAATACAATTTACTCATTTAGAAATCACAAGTGATTCATCTGAACATTTAAAGCAACTACAAGCAACAGATTTACCAAAAGTAGTTGATATTACGGCTAAACAAGAAGTAACTAAACTCGGTTGGCAAGTTAATTGGTTACCGAATGGCTTCAAGCCAATCAAATCTAATAGACATCGTATTAATACCAGTAAACAGTCTGTGGAGTTTATGTTATTCAACGACGGGTTAGTTGATTTATCTGTTTATGTTAATCCTAGCAAGGATAAGCAAAGAGTAATAGAGTATGCTCATGACGGTGCAACCTTGGTATTTAATCAAGTCATTAACAATGTAGAAGTGAGTGTTGTTGGTAAAATTCCAGTGGCAACAGCTAAAAAAATTGTTAATTCTGTTTACTTTATTCATGATCTTGGAACACTTAAATAGGTTGGTTATCAAAATACGGATTATTAATATGTTTGTGAGTGAAATATAATGGAAGAATTAGCTGAAGTTATTGCTATTGAAAATGGGATGATTAGTGTGGTTAGTCAAGTAAAATCTAGCTGTAATAGTTGTTCGCAAGTATCAACATGTGCAAGTGGTCAAGTTGCTAAAGCTATTCCTCATAAAAAATTATCATTTACTTTACCGTTATCAACATTCTTAAATAATCAACGAGTGCAAGTTGGGGATTGTGTTGTATTAACGTTACCTGAAATTGACGTATTAAAAAGCGCTTGGCAAGTTTACTTACTTCCAATTATTGGGCTTTTATCCTTTTCAGCGATGGGGCAGTGGCTAATAATGCAAAAAGTCCTTAGTCATGAATTATTGGCTTTAGGTATTGGTCTTACGGGCGGTTATTTAGGCTATCGTTTAGCAAAGTATTTACAAAACCATTCAGATTATCAGGGAAAACTACAGCCTAAAATATTACGTCTAATACCTAAGCTACTTGTTGTTGATGTTAAATAGATTGACGAAAACCCTGAACAAAAGATAGCCCCAGCGCGCTAAATTCGTTAAAATCACACCACTCTTCAATTTATAGCTTTTTACCTGAACTTCCATTTATGAAAAATATTCGAAATTTCTCCATTATTGCCCACATTGATCATGGTAAATCAACACTATCTGATCGTCTCATTCAGCATTGCGGAGGCTTGCAGGAACGTGAGATGGAAGCGCAGGTTCTTGATTCAATGGATATTGAACGTGAGCGTGGCATTACCATTAAAGCACAAAGTGTTACTTTAGACTATAAAGCAAAAAATGGTGAAATATACCAACTTAACTTTATTGATACTCCAGGTCATGTTGACTTTTCATATGAAGTTTCTCGCTCGCTAGCGTCTTGTGAAGGCGCTTTACTTGTTGTTGATGCAGGGCAGGGAGTTGAAGCGCAAACAGTTGCTAATTGTTATACCGCGATTGAAATGGAACTAGAAGTTATACCAATTCTTAACAAAATTGATTTACCGCAAGCAGATCCAGATAGAGTTTGTGAAGAAATCGAACATATTATTGGTATTGATGCCACCGATGCAGTGACTTGTTCGGCAAAAACAGGGGTTGGTATCGAAGATGTTTTGGAAATCATTGTAAAAAACATTCCACCTCCTGAAGGTGATTATGATGCACCATTACAAGCACTTATTGTTGATTCATGGTTTGATAACTATCAAGGCGTTGTTTCTTTAGTTCGTATCATGAATGGCGAAGTGAAAAAAGGCGATAAAATGTTGGTGATGTCCACAGGGCAAGTTCATCAAATTGATAACGTAGGAATTTTCACACCAAAGCAAACAGAAACTGGTATTTTACGAGCAGGTGAAGTTGGCTATATAGTCGCGGGAATTAAAGAAATTCATGGTGCACCGGTTGGTGATACAATCACCATAAATAAAAAAGAAACAGATAAGGCATTGGCTGGCTTTAAAAAAGCACAACCACAAGTCTATGCGGGTATTTTTCCGATCAGTTCAGATGATTACGAAAATTTCCGTGATGCGTTAAATAAATTAAGTTTAAATGATGCTTCTTTGTTTTTTGAACCAGAAAATTCATCTGCTTTAGGTTTTGGTTTCCGTATTGGTTTCCTTGGCATGTTGCACATGGAAATTGTTCAAGAACGTTTAGCGCGTGAATATGATCTAGATTTAATCACCACAGCGCCAACCGTAAATTATGAAATTTCTTGTACTGATGGCACATTATTATCAATTGATAATCCTGCTGATTTACCTGCGGTTAACAATATTGATGAAATTCGAGAGCCTATAGTACAAGCCAATATTTTGGTACCACAAGAGTATTTAGGTAACGTTATTACCTTATGTATCGAAAAACGTGGCGTGCAAAAAGATTTGATTTATCATGGTAACCAAGTTGCTGTTACTTATGAGTTACCTATGGCTGAAGTGGTTATGGACTTTTTTGATAAACTAAAATCGACTAGCCGTGGCTATGCTTCTCTTGATTATAATTTTATCCGCTTTGAACCTGCTGACATGGTACGTGTTGATGTCATGATTAATGGTGATCGAGTAGACGCCTTAGCGATGATTACTCACCGAGCTAATTCAGCTTCTCGTGGTCGAATGCTAGTGGATAAACTTAAAGAGCTGATCCATCGTCAAATGTTTGATATCGCTATTCAAGCAGCTATTGGTAATAACGTTATTGCCCGAACTACAGTGAAGCAACTGCGTAAAAACGTTACCGCAAAGTGTTATGGTGGTGATATTAGCCGAAAGAAAAAATTATTACAGAAGCAAAAAGATGGTAAAAAACGCATGAAGCAAGTAGGTAATGTTGAAGTACCTCAAGAAGCGTTTTTAGCTGTACTTAAATTAGATACATAAAAAGTACTATTCATTATTCGCCATTCTAAAACTGTATCTATCACGCGGATGTAGTTAATTGGCTTTGGCCTGAAACCACAAAATTTAATTGAGGGTTTCAGGGTTTATCCATAAAAGTCAGTCCAATGAACTTACAGAATGACGTCTTCTTCATGGTTAAGTGAATAGATACTATAACCATAACCGTTTTACTTATTTTTAGGTTGTTACTTAAAGGAACCCTATGGCAGTTTATTTTTCAATTATTTTAGTAATAATTACTGTATTAACAGGTATTGTTTGGTTTGCTGATAAGTTTTATTTAGCACCGCAACGAAAGTTTAAAGCTATTGCTGCCCAAACGGCAGCCAGAGAGAAAAGTGGCGTTGAACTAACGTCACATACGATGACAACCTTGATGGAACCTTCGGCATTAGTTGATACATCAGTGCAAATATTTCCTGTTATTGCTTTTGTATTAATATTGCGTTCGTTCTTATATGAGCCATTTCAAATACCTTCAGGCTCTATGATGCCAACTTTACTTGATGGTGATTTTATTTTAGTCAATAAATTTAACTATGGTTTAAAAGATCCCGTCGTTCGTAATAAATTTTTTGATGTTGGCCTGCCTGAAAGAGGTGATGTAGTGGTTTTTAAATATCCTCGTGACCCTCGTATTGATTACATTAAGCGAGTGATTGGTTTACCAGGTGACCGTATTATTTACCGTAATAAATCGCTTTATATTAAAGCAGCATGTAGCACCTCTGATGTAAAGTGTCCTGAATTTGTACAAGTAGTGAATAATTTCACTAATAAATATGAAGGACCAGATGCAGAAAAAGGTCTAAATCAATTTGAAGCGGTCATGTTAAATAAAACCCATAATATTTTAAATGATCAATATAGTATGCCAAGAACGAGTCGTTATTTTCAACAAGCGGGCACTGCTCTCGATGAGTTTTTAGTCCCTACAGGTCATTATTTTGTGATGGGTGATAATCGAGATAATTCTTTAGATGGTCGCTTTTGGGGCTTTGTACCTGAAGAAAATTTAGTCGGCCAAGCTGTGGCTATTTGGATGAGTTTTGATTTCGAACGTGGTGAAGATAGCTTTCTACCTAGTTGGATTCCAACAAATGTTCGTTTTGAACGTATTGGTGCAATTAATTAATGGCATACCATTTTAAAGAAACTAATAATCAAGCGATAACTAAGCTATCTAAAAAAATTGGCTATACTTTTAATGACCCTAGTCTACTTATTCAAGCATTAACGCATCGTAGTGCTAAAGGTGAACATAATGAACGATTAGAGTTTTTAGGTGATTCAATTTTAGGTTTTGTTATTGCCGAAGTGCTTTTTGAGCAGTTTCCTAAGCATGATGAAGGTGATTTAACACGTATGCGTTCTAGCTTGGTTAAAGGGGTTACCTTAGCTGAGATTGGTCGTGATTTTAATTTGGGCGAGTACCTTATTTTAGGACCAGGTGAATTAAAAAGTGGTGGTCACAGGCGTGAATCAATTCTAGAAGACGCCATTGAATCTATTATGGGCGCTGTTTATTTAGATTCAGATATTACTTGTTGTAAGGCGTTAATTCTTTCTTGGTTTGCTCAACGTTTAAGTAACATTAAACCGGGAAATGAACAAAAAGATCCAAAAACACGTTTGCAAGAATACTTACAGGGGAGAAAAATATCATTACCTGTCTATGATATTATTGATACCAGTGGTCAGTCACATAACCAGCAGTTTATCGTACGTTGTGTCACTGAGGTTATAGAGAAAGAGGTGATTGCCAAGGGCACTAGTAGGCGTAAGGCTGAACAAGCTGCAGCTCAGCAAGTACTAGCGGTGTTAGAATCGACAAAAGCAAAGCACAAAGCAGCTAAATTACAAAAAAACCAAACAAAAGAAAGTAAAGTTAACCCACATAACGTTGAAGTACAGCAAAGTAAAAAGGCCAAATAGCATATGACTAACTCGATCTCTATACCTACCCGTGCGGGTTTAATTGCCATCGTTGGTCGGCCCAACGTTGGAAAATCTACTTTACTGAATGCTCTGCTTGGGCAAAAAATTAGTATTACTTCGCGTAAACCTCAAACAACTCGTCATCGTATTTTAGGTATTTTAACCGAAAAGCATCAACAAGCTATTTTGGTTGACACTCCTGGTTTACATTCAGACGAGAAACGTGCAATTAATCGGTTGATGAATCGTGCAGCGAGTAGCTCAATTGCTGAAGTTGAATTAGTCATGTTTTTAGTTGAGGGCACCCATTGGACACCGAATGACGAATTGGTGTTGAATAAAATTAAAAATAGTGGATCTGCTTGTATTTTAGTGGTTAATAAAATAGATAATATTAGCGAAAAAGATGATTTGTTACCGCATTTACAAAAATTAGGTGAAATGCACGACTTTACCAACATAGTACCTATTTCAGCCAGTAAAGGTCAGGGTGTTGATACTATTCGTAAACTTTGTTTAGCGTCTTTACCTGAAGGAGATTTTTGGTTTCCTGAAGATCATATTACAGACCGTTCTAGCCGTTTTATGGCCTCAGAAATTATTCGTGAAAAATTGATCCGCTTTACCGGTGATGAATTACCTTATTCGATTACGGTAGAAATTGAACAATTTAAAATGGATGACAAAGGCATTATCCACATCAATGCGTTAATTTTAGTTGAACGAGATAGTCAAAAACGTATGGTGATTGGTAATAAAGGTGAACGTTTAAAAACTATCGGCCAAGAAGCCAGGCGGGACATGGAAAGCTTGTTTGAGAATCAAGTGTTTTTAGAAACTTGGGTTAAAGTTAAATCAGGTTGGGCTGATGATGAACGAGCCTTGAGAAGCTTGGGTTATGGTGATGAATACTCAGGCTAAATCAGTATAGAATTTAGTTTATAACAACTGATTTTTACGTTAAACTTTAGCATGCTAGGTTAATAATTAGGTAATTAAATGGTTGAACAAAAAGCATTTGTTTTACATGTTCGCCCATATCAAGAAAACCAACAATTAGTCGAGTTGTTGACCGAGCACGATGGTAAAGTTTCAGCACTTGTTTATGTTGGACAATCTAAACGGTCAATAAAAAAAGCACTATTACAGCCTTTTTTACCATTAAATGTAGCCTTTAAAGAAAATGGGTCACACAATAATCGCCTAAGAATGCTAACCCGTGTTGAAGCAAATTCAAAATCATATGTGTTAACTAAAAATAGTCTCTATAGTGCTTTTTATCTTAATGAACTACTTGTACGTCTGTTAACGGATGATATTATTTGCGAGACACTTTTTTCTCAATATCAATTTACTATTGCTGCACTATCGCAGGATTTAGCAATTGCTCCGCAATTAAGGGCTTTTGAGTTAAGCTTGTTAGATGAATTAGGGCTGTCACTAGATTTTACCCCTGTATTTGAAGAGAATGGTGAAGATGTTGCTGGTTTTTATTATGTAGCAGAGCAAGGCTTTGTTCCCGCTTACGATTACGCGATAAAAAATATGACGACACCCTGGTTTAATACCTTGCATTTACAAGCAATAGCAGAGCAAAATAAAGAGAGAAAAGAAGCTGGATTAGCAGGAGTAGATCAAACATTTAAACTGTTAATGCGAGAAATTTTCTCTCACCTACTTGAAGGTAAACCACTTAATAGTCGTAAGTTATTTGTAATGAAAAAATACAATACAGAGTAGTAAAAGCTACTATAAACCATCAAAGAGCTAAAAATACAATTAAGAGAATAAAATGAAAGAGTTACTTTTAGGTATTAATGTTGATCATATAGCGACGCTACGTCAGGCAAGAGGCACTAATTATCCGGATCCTGTGTATGCCGCAAGTGTCGCTGAGCATGCCGGTGCTGATGGTATTACTGTACATTTACGTGAAGATAGACGCCATATTCAAGACAGAGATATTCAGGTATTGAAACAAACATTACACACCCGAATGAATTTTGAAATGGCAGTAACAGATGAAATGGTGAGTATTGCTTGTGATGTTAAACCGGCTTTTTGTTGTTTGGTACCAGAGAAACGTGAAGAATTAACCACCGAAGGGGGGTTAGATGTCATTAGTCAATTGACTAAAGTAACAGATGCAGTGAAAAAATTAACTGCAGTTGGTATTGAAGTTAGTTTGTTTATTGATGCGGATAAAGCACAAATTGATGCGGCACTAGCGAGTAAAGCCCCTTATATTGAAATTCACACAGGGCACTATGCTGATGCAGAGTCTGAGGTGGTACAAAAAGCTGAATTAGTACGCTTAATTGAAGGGATTAAATATGCTCATAACCTTGGCTTAAAAGTTAATGCCGGACATGGCTTAAACTACTTTAATGTGAAGCCGATTGCCGCTATTGAGGAAATCATAGAGCTAAATATTGGTCATGCTATTATTGCTCGAGCTGTCATTGATGGTTTAGATAAAGCCGTACGTGATATGAAGATGTTGATGCTAGAGGCGAGAAGATAAGGCCATCCGTTCCACTTTAATATGCCATACTTCCACAAGAGGCTAGTTTAGACACACTCTATGCTTCGTTATTGATTTTGATAAGGGAAGAACTATTCTGTTGAATCATGCATCTTCAAGTGGAAAGGGCCTATACATATTCGTTACTAATATCAGCTCAACGAATATTTTACACTTTATTTCTATACGGTTAACCTATGCATTTCGCCTTCCATGTTCCAGGTACCAAGCATTTTGTCGCTAATACCTAATTTTCTGCTCGCTTCTGCAACATTGATTTTTTAATTGATGACTAGTAAATCTCAATTTTTGTGGGTTGATTTCGGTGTTTTTCCATCATATTTAATCGAGTAATTAGTGTAAAATAATCATATTGATAATGACTGTGATGGCATAATGGTCAGGTAAATAAAATTTTTTTGGCAAGCATTCTGGATACAATCAATGGCAAACTTTTTTAAAGAAAACGAAAAAAAGAAAGTTAACAAGCAATCAACACAATCAAACATTATTACTATTGATAAATTAGATCTCAATGGTTGTGGCGTGGGACGATATCAGAAAAAGCCTATTTTTGTTATGGGTAGTTTGCCAAATGAGACGGTTGAAATTCGTATCATCGAGCAAAAAAACAAATATATTTTAGCAAAATTACTTAACGTTACCAAAGCTAGCGAGCATAGAGTTGTGGCACAATGCCAGCACTTTACTCTTTGTGGTGGGTGTGATTTACAGCATCTTGATTATGCAGAGCAACTATTATTTAAACAAAATAAAGTAGCCGAATTACTTGCTCGTAGTGGTGTCTCGCGCGAATTGATCGATCAATTACCTTGGCAAAAACCCATTAAGAGTAGCCAATGGAACTATCGTCGCAAAGCGAGAGTAGGGGTACAGTTTGATAAAAATTCACAAGCGATTATTGGTTTTCGGCAAAAAGCGACTAATCAACTGGTTGCGATTAAGTCTTGTCCTGTATTAGTAAAGCCGGCGTGTGATATTTTTCCGTTACTAAAAGCACTGCTAGCTAAGTTGACAGTTAAAAAAGCGATTGGTCATATTGAAATTATATCGGCTGATGCGGCTGATAAAGGTGATAATCTGACTTTAGTGGTTCGACAAATTAGACCGATAAATGCACATGATCGTCAACTTTGGCAAGAATATGCTGAAAAATATGCTTGGACTGTACAATTTATAGAAAATACAAAAGGGCAAGATAATAGTGATGATCATAGCGGTATTTCCAGTGCCGAGCTAACATATAAGTTACCTGATGATATACAGATTCAGTTTTCACACACGGATTTTATTCAGATTAATCAACCAGTGAACTTAGCCATGATAGAGCAAGCGCTTTTTTGGTTAATGCCTGACTCAAAAGATCAGGTACTCGACTTGTTTTGTGGCTTAGGAAATTTTAGCTTACCTCTGGCGAAAAAAGTAGCCAATGTGGTGGGTGTTGAAGGTATTCAAGTTATGGTAGATAAAGCTCGCGCTAATGCCAAAAGCAACCAGCTTGATAACTGTCAGTTTTATCAAGCGGATTTAAATACCCCCTGGCTATCAAGTAGCTGGGCAAAAAAAAACTTTACTCAAGTGTTGCTAGATCCCGCTAGAGCAGGTGCAGAGCAAGCTGTTGCACAAGTTTCTCAACTAAACATAGGTACAATTTTATATGTCAGTTGTGATCCCGCAACTTTAGCAAGAGATAGCCAAATATTGCTAGAAAAAGGTTACAAAATTGCTAAAATTGGTTTAATTGATATGTTTTCTCAAACAAAGCATGTTGAGACTATGGTACTGTTTCAGCGTTAATAATAAGTTATAGATCATTTAGCTGTATTGGATTAATGATAGTTTCACCTTAAATAAAGGAATACCTATGGTTTCGGTGCGTAAATCTCATCAGGTAGTTAGTGTAAATTTCCAACATTGGTTGGCAGATCAAACGTTACCCGAGAGTAAACAACAAGCACTAGAATTAGCATGGCACCATGTTGGTGAATATTACCAACAACAGGAAAAACATCTATTAAAAGCGATGGAAATGGTAGAGATTTTATCAAGTTTGAATTTAGATAAAGACTCTTTAGTTGCGGCGTTTTTAATCCCATTATTAGACGCAAGCCTAATTTCGAAAGATTTTGTTGATGAACACTGTAATAAAGAAGTGGTAATCCTCTGCCAAGGGGTAGAGAAAATGGCAGCGATTAAAGGTTTACAACCAAGCGCTAATAGTTCATCGGCCCCCTCAGCAAAACTCTCCTCCAATAAAGTGGATAATATACGTAGAATGCTGCTTGCTATGGTGGATGATGTGCGCGCTGTCGTCATTAAACTCGCTGAACGTTTATGTGATTTACGTGAACAAAAAAATACGGATGAAGAAAATCGCGTATTAGCGGCAAAAGAAAGCGTAAACATTTATGCTCCTTTAGCAAACCGTTTAGGCATAGGGCAGTTAAAATGGGAACTAGAGGATATTTCTTTTCGTTATCTGCATCCACAAGTATATAAAAAAATTGCGAAGCTATTAGATGAAACACGTCTCGAACGTGAACATTATATGGATAATTTTGTTGCTGACTTGAATCACCAACTAAAAGACCTACATATTAATGGGAGTGTTGACGGACGCCCTAAGCATATTTATAGTATTTGGAAAAAAATGCAACAAAAGTCATTAGACTTTGAGCAGCTTTTTGATGTGCGTGCGGTACGTATTGTGGTAGAAAAAGTACAAGATTGTTATTCAGCTTTAGGGATAGTACACACTCAGTGGCATCATTTAGCAAAAGAGTTTTCTGATTATGTAGCAACCCCTAAACCCAATGGGTATCAATCTATTCATACTGTTGTACTTGGACCAGAGGGTAAATCAATTGAAATACAAATTAGAACCGAGCAAATGCATGATGATGCTGAGCTAGGTGTGGCTGCTCACTGGCGTTATAAAGAAGGTACTCCCGGTGGTAAAAACAGCGGTAAAGCAAATAGCTTTGATGAAAAAATTAGTTGGTTGAGAAAAATTCTTCAATGGCAAGATGATGTGAGTGAAAGTGGTGAATTGCTAGATGAACTTCGTAGTCAAGTCTTTGAAGATAGAATTTATGTTTTTACCCCAAGTGGTGATGTTATTGATTTGCCAATGGGCGCAACACCGTTAGACTTTGCTTATTATATTCATTCAAATGTAGGGCATTGCTGTATTGGTGCTAAAGTATTTGGAAAAATTGTTCCTTTTACCTACCGGCTTAAAACAGGTGATCAGGTTGATATTTTAACAAGTAAACAAGCTAATCCAAGCCGTGATTGGCTTAACCCTAATTTAAATTATATTTATTCTTCTCGTGCACGAGCAAAAGTTCAACACTTTTTTAAAATACAAGATAGGGATAAACACCTTGCTCAAGGTAAAGACTTACTTGATGCCGAGCTGGCAAAGTTAGATTACTTTAGTGTCAGTCAAAGCCAACTAAAAGAGGCAGCTGTTCGATTTAATGTTAAAACAATAGACGATTTGTACGCGGCTATCGGCTCAGGTAATGCGCGTTTACAGCAAATCATTAATTATTTTAAACAATTGGATGATAAGTTAAAGCCTGCTATTGATATTGACCCACAAAGTTTAGTGAGGGAATCTCAAAGCAGCAAAGCGCTCGTTAGTGATAATAACGGCATTACCGTTTCAGGGGTGGGTAACTTACTCACTCATATGGCAAAATGTTGCTCTCCAGTCCCCGGAGATGCTATTGCCGGATTTATTACTCAAGGTCGTGGTATTTCTGTTCACCGTCAAGATTGTGAGCAATTAGCTAATGCCTTAGCTCAGCAAGGAGAGCGTTTTGTTGAGGTGCAGTGGGGGCTTGATGACCATCAAGGCTATCAAGTTAGTGCGCAAATAATTGCCAGTGACAGACAAGGTTTATTTCGTGATATTTCTACTATCATTGCTAATGAAAAAGTCAGCATTGTCGGTATTGAAAGTCATAGTGATAATGCGAAACAAACGATGAGTATGATCATTAAGATGGAAGTCAATAGCAGTGATTTATTGACTAGAGTAATAGATAAAGTACGTCAATTAGATGATGTTATTGATGTAAAAAGACTTTGATCAGAGATTAGAAATAACACCAATTGAGAGAAATGTAATAGATGTTAAATAGTAACGCTTCAATAGATAAATTACGCTGGATTATGACACAATTGCGTGATCCAGAAACGGGCTGTCCTTGGGATATGAAACAAGATTTTTCTTCAATTACCGCACATACGTTAGAAGAAGCTTACGAAGTGGTTGATGCTATTGATCAGAAAGACTTTGTTGAATTAGAAAAAGAGCTAGGTGATTTGTTATTTCAAGTGATTTTTTACAGTCAACTTGGACAAGAACAGCAGTTATTTGATTTTGATAAAGTTGTTGCCGCTATTTGTGAGAAATTAATTCGTCGACATCCACATGTGTTTTCTGACGCAGCGCTAACAACCGATGCTGAAATAAAATCAAATTGGGAAAATGAAAAAGCCAATGAAAGGGCAGCAAAGCAAACGCAGGTAGATAAGGTAACGCCGGTAAGTGTTTTAGTTGATATTCCTAAAAACTTACCCGCACTATCACAAGCCGCTAAAATCCAAAAACGTTGTTCTCATGTTGGTTTTGATTGGCATGAAATTAGCGATGTGTTTGCTAAAGTTGAAGAAGAAGTACTTGAGGTTAAAGAAGAATTAGATGCCAAAGAGATTAACCAAGTTGCCTTAGGTGAAGAGCTTGGCGATTTAATGTTTGCGGTGGTGAATTTATGTCGTCACGCGAAGCAAGATCCTGAAACGTTACTACGCCAAGCAAATAAAAAATTCATTAAACGCTTTCATGGGGTAGAATTACAAGTTAGAGAGTCAGGCAACGATTTTTCAAAGCATAGCCTTGAACAGTTAGAACAATATTGGCAACAAGTTAAAGTAGAAGAGAAAAAATAATGGCAAAACTTTTATTATCAAGCATTGCATTAGGCAAGGACTTATTAGAGGAAAATAGCCATGTGACTATTGGTTTATCTAATCCTAAAAGTCCTAGTAATGTTGGCGGAGTTATGAGGGCAGCAGGATGCTATAGTGTTGATAAAGTGCTTTATACTGGTCGTAGGTATGCACATGCGGCCAAGTTTATAGGTTCCAAAAATAATACCGATACTCAACAGTCGCGTGATCAAATTCCACTCGTTGCTATAGAAGATTTTTTACAATTAAAACAGCCAAACATGGAACAGCAATTGGAAAATTTACCAGACTCTACTAAAATTATTTGTGTAGATTTAGTTGAGGGAGCGATACCGTTACCTCTATTTCAACACCCAGATCAAGCGATATATATTTTTGGCCCAGAAGATGGCACCATCACCCAAACGGTGATTGATCAAGCGGATGATGTGGTTTACGTACCGACTGTTGGTTGCATGAATTTGGCAGCTACCGTGAATGTGCTACTTTATGATAGATTAGCTAAATCACTGGTGAAGCAAGATAAGTTAGATACTGACAATACGCTTATTCGAAAAAGTAGAGATACTAACAACCAAGCTAAAGTTAAGACTAAAGCAGTTAAGGTTAACGCTACGTAGGCATGGTTGTAATGGCTAATATCATTATCGAAAAGCTAGATGTAACGTATAATATAGAGTTAACCCAATGTCGACTTTACCGCAGATGCAAAGTAAAACTAAAAAGTTTTTATTGAAAATTACGGGACTGGCTTTTGTTGGTTTAGCCATTGTAGGTGTCATATTGCCAATATTGCCAACGACGCCCTTTCTGCTTGTTGCTGCTGCTTGTTTTGCTAAATCGTCACCATATATGCAGAAAAAACTATTGGCGAATAAAGTCTTTGGCCCATCAATATATGAATGGCAGAAACACCGCTGTATACCTCGTAAGGCTAAACGAGTCGCTTTACTCACTATGATTTTTTCTGCTGTTTGCTCGGCTTATTTGTTGCAAAATTTTATGTTAACGGTGTTGGTTTTTGTACTTATTATAGGACCTTTTATATTCCTATGGCGTTTGCCGGGAAGTAAATAGCGTAGCTATTTACTTCCTTAAATTTTACTTTTGCGTATCCAAGTAGTAATACAGCTGTAATACCAATTTAAGTAACATGCTTATGTAGTTCAATCAGGAAAATGACTATTGAGACAGAATGTCATTCCCACAGTTTTTTAGTCCATCTGACCCTTCGACAAGCTCAGGATGAATGGCTGTTGGTCCTGAGTGCGAAGCAGTTGAAGGGAGCAGTCAAGATGACGTCTTAATAAACTACTGAATAAAGTATATAAGTAATTAACATAATGAATGACAAATTTATTACGTTAGTTACTATTTAAAATGCTTGATTTAGAGCGCTAACGCTTTACCTACTAAAGCCGCTAAATGTTTGGGTAATGGTAGTGTTAAGGCAATTTCATGGCCTCGCTCAGACATTTTATTCCATGTCAGTTTTATGATGCGAATAATTTTGGCTTCATTATTGGCAGCGATATACTGAGCCGAAAAGTCATCAAAGTAGTGCTCAAGAAAAACTAAACAAGCAACATCTTCTAAGGTTTGGCTATCATCGTTTATTTTCGCTTTTCCTTGACGAATTAAGTCCTTACGAATAATTGCCGCTGTTTGCTCGGCTTCATCAGCAGTGTAACCACATTCAAGCATAATTGATGCTGTCAGCTCACCATGAAATCTTCCTAAAGCAATACGCCATTGATAATAACCAGCCTTACCTGCTTCGAACTCAGTGCGTTTTAAGTGCCAACGTTTAATGTGCTGAGCGCGAACCGCTATTTGCAATAATTCACTTGCATCAAACCAGTGTTTAGCTAAACACTGGGACATGCGTTGACCATAGATTAGTTCTTTGGGGTGTTCTATTCCATCTACCGAAGTAGTATTGCTGTCGGTTTGGTTAATATCGTCTATGGCGGATAAAACTTTTTTTAGTGATGCAGTCATATCTATAATTAAGTCATGAATTAGATAATTATCATAACCATTTACTACCAACAAAAAAACACTTATTTTTAACGTTGAATAGCGTGTTGTTATTGTTGTTAGTCTCGCTTTTACGTATAATGTTTTCCCGTCCTGCTTTATTTACATTTACCTTGCCTTTTATTCGTTCTTTAGTGCTTTTTTAACTAAAAAAAAAGGTAGTTACTGGTATTTATACTGTAAATATAAAGCGCAAAATTTCAGTTTTCCTTACATCGGTGTAGACATGACAACTAGATATATTTTTGTTACTGGCGGCGTAGTTTCGTCTCTTGGTAAAGGTATTGCCGCAGCTTCTTTGGCGGCAATTCTTGAAGCGCGTGGTTTAAAAGTAACCATGTTAAAACTTGACCCTTATATTAATGTTGATCCAGGCACCATGAGCCCAATACAACACGGTGAAGTTTTTGTTACCGAAGATGGCGCAGAAACAGATCTTGATTTAGGTCATTATGAACGCTTTATTCGTACTAAAATGACTAAGCGTAATAACTTTACATCGGGCCGAATTTACCAAGATGTTTTAGCTCGCGAACGTAAAGGTGAATTTCTAGGCGCTACAATCCAAGTTATTCCTCATATCACTAACGATATTAAACGTCGTATTGTTGAAGGTGCTGAAGGTTATGATATCGCTATGGTTGAAATAGGCGGTACGGTTGGTGATATGGAATCACAGCCTTTCTTAGAAGCTATTCGTCAATTGGCATTAGAGGTTGGTCGTGATCGCGCTATGTTTATGCATCTTACGTTAGTGCCATATTTGGCCGCTGCGGGTGAAATCAAAACCAAGCCAACACAACACTCAGTAAAAGACTTACGCTCTATTGGTATTTTACCTGATATTTTAGTGTGTCGTTCAGACCGAGCTATCCCTAATGCGGAACGTGCTAAAATTTCACTATTCACTAATGTTGAAGAAAAAGCAGTTGTGTCAATGCGTGATGTTGACAGTATTTATAAAATACCAGCGCTATTAAAAGCACAAGGTACTGATGAAATAGTGGTTAAACGCTTTGGATTAGATGTACCTGAAGCGGACTTAACTGAATGGGAAGAAGTACTTTATCATGAAGCGAATCCTAAAGGTGAAGTCACTATTGGTATGGTAGGTAAGTACACTGAATTACCAGACGCTTATAAATCAGTAAACGAAGCCTTAAAACATGCAGGCCTTAAAAACCAACTTACGGTTAATATCAAATACGTTGACTCGCAAGATTTAGAAGTCAAAGGCATTGACATTTTAGCTGACCTTGATGCGATATTAGTACCAGGCGGCTTTGGTGAACGTGGTGTTGAAGGTAAAATTTTAGCAGCACAATATGCGCGTGAAAATAAAGTCCCTTATTTAGGGATCTGTTTAGGTATGCAGGTAGCATTAATTGAATTCGCGCGTAATGTTGCCGGATTAACTGATGCGCACAGTACTGAATTTAATGCTGAAACACCGTACCCAGTGGTGGGTTTAATCAGCGAGTGGCTTGATGAAGAAGGCCAAGTTGAGTACCGAAGCGAGCAATCAGATTTAGGCGGAACAATGCGTTTAGGTTCACAATTGTGTCACTTGGTAAAAGGTACCAAGGCTTGCGACGTATATGGTAGTGAAACAATCAATGAGAGACACCGTCATCGTTATGAGGTAAATAATAACTACCGTGAACAATTAAGTAATGCTGGTTTAGTGTTCTCGGGGTTATCAACCGATAAAAGTTTAGTTGAGGTGATTGAAATTCCGGATCACCCATGGTTTATTGCGGGACAGTTCCATCCTGAGTTTAATTCAACTCCACGTGATGGACATCCATTATTTGAAAGCTTTGTTGCTGCTTCTTTTGAACATCAAAAAAAGCAATCGAGCTAACTCAATCGCAATGATAAACCGTAGCCCTGTGCTGCGGTTTTTGTTTAAAGATAAGAATTGAAGCAAAAAATTTAAATTTAACCTTCTATATAGGAAAAATAATGTCAAACATTAGTAAAATTTTAGCACGCGAAATCATGGATTCTCGCGGAAACCCAACAGTTGAAGCCGATGTGTATCTAGAGTCAGGCGCCTTTGGTCGTGCAGCTGCTCCTTCTGGTGCATCAACAGGCTCACGTGAAGCATTAGAATTACGTGATGGTGATAAAGCGCGTTACTTAGGTAAAGGTGTATTAAACGCTGTTGCCGCTATTCGTAATAACATTACGCCTGCACTAATTGGCCAAAACGCTTTAGAGCAAGCGAACATTGATCAAATCATGATTGATTTAGATGGCACTGAAAACAAAGAACAGTTTGGTGCAAATGCCATCTTAGCTGTTTCATTAGCGGTTGCTAAAGCGGCTGCAGTAGATAAAGGCGTTCAGTTATTTGAACATATCGCTGACTTAAACGGTACTCCAGGTGTTTATAGCTTACCAGTACCAATGATGAACATCATCAACGGTGGTGAGCATGCAGATAATAACGTAGATATCCAAGAGTTTATGGTACAACCGGTTGGCGCTAAAAACTTCAGCGAAGCGTTACGCATGGGTGCTGAAATTTTTCATGCTCTGAAAAAAGTATTATCAGATAAAGGATTAAGTACTTCTGTTGGTGATGAAGGTGGTTTTGCCCCTGATTTAGCCTCTAACGCTGATGCCTTAGCGGTAATTAAAGAAGCCGTTGCTGCTGCTGGTTATAAGTTAGGTACAGATGTTACGCTAGCGATGGATTGTGCAGCCTCTGAATTTTACGATGCAGCTGGTAATGACGGTAAAGGTATTTATGACCTTAAAGGTGAAGGAAAACAATTTACTGCAAACGAGTTTTCTGATTTCTTAGGCGAGCTTTGTAAAGAATACCCAATTGTTTCAATTGAAGATGGCTTAGACGAGTCAGATTGGGATGGCTTTAAATACCAAACTGATTTACTTGGCGATAAAGTACAAATTGTTGGTGATGATTTATTTGTAACTAATACTAAAATATTCAAACGTGGTATTGATACGGGCGTTGCCAATTCAATCTTAATTAAATTTAACCAAATAGGTTCATTAACAGAAACACTTGCGGCAATTCAAATGGCTAAAGAAGCGGGCTACACAGCGGTTATCTCTCATCGCTCAGGTGAAACCGAAGATTCAACTATTGCTGATTTAGCGGTAGGTACTGCTGCAGGTCAAATTAAAACTGGCTCTTTATGCCGTTCAGACCGTGTTTCTAAATATAATCAATTATTGCGTATTGAAGAGTTTTTAGGCGACAAAGCAATATATAACGGCTTGTCTGAAATCAAAGGTCAATAACTATTAAAATTATTGTTACTTATTTCAATAGCGGTGTTACTTGTACTCACAAATTTGTCTGGAACAAATTTGAACAACCGAAGGTTGGCCCTCTGGGCGTAGGACCGGACGTCCGAAGTAATGACTACAGTCAACTCCGTGCAAGCGCCTTGCTCTTGAACTAATTAGCTTCAATTTGCTTGGTTATATCAGTACATATTAAATTAAACCGAGCTTTTACCTGCTCGGTTTTTTTATAGAAAATTTTATCTTTTAATCACGATCGAGTATGCTTAGGTATAACCGTTCGCATTCAAAATACAGGGTTTAATGAGAATTAACCTCAATGATAAGCAGTAACTTTTATTTATAATGTCTCAAAATACCCTTTGGCAAACTAATAAGCAAAACAATGATTTTGCAGAGTTATGCAATGCGCTTTATGAGCGAGAAACAAGCTTGCTTGCAAATGCTGAAGCCACGAGTATTGAAAACATGCAAGGACGACTGAAAAGCTTGCCACATTATATTAATCGTACAGCCAATTTATTGGTATCTGTTAATGAACTAGGTTTCTCACCACTCACGTTAGATGTTCAAAATGCTACTTGGTCAGCTAATCAAGCCAATAAGCTATCAGTACTAGCACAAAATGAACAAGACGTTTTTACATGGTATTTAACCTTAATTGGCCAAACCAATAAAACGTCATTAGGCCTAGTCGTACCGATACTAAAAGATGATCATATTTTTTTAGACAGTATTGATCGTATTGATATAGAAAAAAGACGTATTCGCACTAATGTATCAGGCTGGTTTTCGTTAATTGAGTTCAATGTTGATCACTCTTTGTACTTGTTAAAACCAACTAAAAAAGTGATGCTTGCTGCCTGTGCAGGGCATCAATGGCAAGGCCAAATGCACACCACTAAATTAAGACCTATTATTCCAAGTTTACGAGAATTATTAATCTCTTGTGCTATTAATTGGCAAGACTTCAAGCGACCTTTGGCTTTATAACCACATATAAACATTTACACACTGTTTAAGCCTTATATAATAGTGCCAACAGTTGATTTTGTATATTTTTTAGGTAACTATGCGAGCATTTACGCTATTCCTACTGATTGTTTTTGGCTTATTACAATACCGACTTTGGTTTGGTAAAAACAGTGTGCCTGATTATCTCGCCTTACAAGAAGATGTTATTCGTCAGCAACAAGCCAATGAAAAATTAAAACAGCGTAATAAATTGCTTTATGCTGATACTGACGATCTAAAATTAGGCACAGAAGCAATTGAAGAACGCGCGCGTAATGAACTCGGTATGATCAAAGAAAATGAAACATTTTTTCGTCTTATTCCAAGTAAAGAACAAATAAGTCAAGAACCACAGAGCAAAGGAATTCGGTAGTCGTGATTAAACAAACTCAAAGCGATAAGCAATTTGTGGTCATTGTACCTGCAGCCGGCGTAGGTAAACGTATGTTAGTGGCGTGTCCTAAACAGTATCTAAAAATTAATGATCAAAGTATTTTAACGCGTACGGCCAATCGTTTATTAAGCCACCCTAACATAACGAAAATTATTATAGTTTTGAGTGATGAGGATGAATATTTTGCTCAAACTGAGCTAGCTGACAATATAAATATCGTTAGAGTTTCAGGGGGTAAAGAACGTGTAGATTCGGTATTAAATGGATTACACGCAATTGATGTTGAAAAATACCCTTGGGTTTTGGTACACGATGCTGCTCGACCTTGTATCACTCACGATGATATAGATAAAATTATTGAACAATGTATCACAAGTAATTGCGGAGGCTTATTAGCCACACAAGTGGTTGATACGATGAAACAGAATATCAAAACAGACATTAATACTGTTGGTCGCACAATAGAACGAAGTGATCTATGGCACGCGTTTACGCCACAAATGTATAAAACAGTTGAGCTAAAACAAGCGATAGAACAAGCGTTGGAACAAGGTTTACAGATTACTGATGAGTCTTCAGCTATCGAATTAGCGGGTTTACCTAGCTTACTTGTTTTAGGACGTCGCGATAATATAAAAATAACACGTCCTGAAGATATAGCCTTAGCGACTTTCTACCTAGACCAGCAAAAACAAGAACAACAAAAGTTAAAGCAGCAAAAGCTCGAACAACTAATAGGATAAAGTATGCGAATAGGACATGGTTTTGATGTGCATAAATTTGGCGGACATGGACCGCTAATGTTAGCTGGTGTTACCGTGCCATACGAGCAAGGTTTTATTGCTCATTCTGATGGCGATGTAGCTATTCATGCACTGTGTGATGCGATTCTTGGTGCACTTTGTTTAGGTGATATTGGTAATCACTTTCCTGACAATGATGCTCAATATGAAAATATTTCAAGCAGAATTTTATTACGGCATGTTGTTGGCTTAATGATTGAAAAAGGTTATCAAATTGGCAATGGTGATATAACTATCGTTGCGCAAGCACCTAAAATATCACCACATTTAACGGCCATGCGTACGTGTTTAAGTAAAGACTTACAGTGTGATATAGAACAGATTAATGTTAAAGCTACTACAACAGAAAAACTAGGCTATACGGGAAGAAAGGAAGGGGTTGCCGTACATTGTGTTGTGTTATTAATACCTAAAGTTCACGCAATTCTTTCTATGCAAAAAGTGCAGAGTGTTTAGTTTTATTTTCAATACAACAAGCTTAATTTTTAACGCAACAGTTTAATTAGAGATAAATAATGTTACCAGAACTTACTTATTTACATGGTAAACCAGAATCATCAGGGTTACTTCGTAGCCAAAAAAGTGACTTTAAAGTATTTGAACAACTTCCTTTTTTACCAATAGGTGAGGGAGAGCACTTATTTATTTATATTAGAAAAACAGGCGCGAATACTGTTTTTGTCGCTAGAGAGCTTGCTAAGTATTTTAAAGTTAAAGAGCAGCTAGTCTCTTATGCGGGCTTAAAAGACCGCTTTGCCGTAACGGAACAATGGTTTGGTGTGCATGTGCCGGGTAAGCAGGTCTATGACTTACAAGATCTCACTATTGAAGGTGTTGAGGTACTTAAATACGCCAGACATAATAAAAAATTACGTACAGGTGCCTTAACGGGTAATCGCTTTGAATTAATTTTACGTAACGTTACCAACCTTCAAGCGCTAAATGACCGATGGAATGATATCGTCGGGCAAGGCGTGCCCAACTATTTTGGAGAGCAACGTTTCGGCATAGATGGTGGTAATATTGATAAAGCCTTAGCACTGTTTTCAGGCACCAAAGTTAAAGATAAAAAGAAACGTGGCATGTATTTATCTGCGGCGAGGTCGTGTATTTTTAATGCTGTTATCAGTGAGCGTATTCAACAAAACTCTTTTACTAATCTGCAGGAGGGCGAGGTACTAATGCTAGCAGGCACGCAATCAGTTTTTCATCTTGATAAATTTGATGATGCGATAGTGCAACGATTTACTGATAAAGATGTTGATATTACCGCACCTATGTGGGGAGCAGGTGAGTTAATGACCAGCGATAACCCTAAAGCGTTAGAGCAAAAGATTAGTAAAAAATACAGTGAGTTTTCTGAAGGTTTACCGCGCTTTGGTTTAAAACAAGAACGTCGTCGTATTCGTTTAATCGTACAAGATGCGGAGATTGAAGTTTTAACGAATGACAACGAAAATGATAACGCGCTACCCTCAGTAAATATTTGCTTTACATTACCTGCAGGCTCTTATGCAACCACGGTGTTACGAGAGTTAATTGATTACCAAGACGCCACTCAAAGAGTTCAAAACTAGGATCTGAAATGAAATTATTATTAAGTAATGATGATGGTGTGCATGCTTTAGGCATTAAAGTGCTCTATCAAGAGTTGGCTAAGCACTTTACTGTTACCGTTGTTGCTCCTGATCGAAATTGCAGCGGTGCTAGTAACTCACTTACCTTACTTAACCCATTGCGCGCCCAAACATTGGAAAATAATTTTATTTCGGTTAATGGTACACCTACCGATGCTGTGCATTTAGGTGTCAGTCAGTTAATGTCTTCAACACCTGACTTAGTGGTTGCCGGCATTAATAAAGGTCCTAATTTAGGTAATGACACCTTATATTCAGGTACTGTTGCAGCCGCTACAGAAGGCCGTCACATGGGGATACCTGCCATTGCGGTATCACTGCTTGGTAAGCACGAATTGTATTATCAAACTGCAGCCATTATTACCGCCAAAATAATACAACGCATCCAACATAACCCTTTAGCGGCAGATCAAATTCTTAACATTAATGTTCCTGATGTCCCTTTATCTGAAATTAAAGGGATAAAGGTTACTCGCCTTGGTCATCGTCATAAGGCAGAAAGGATGAAAAAAATGCAAGACCCTTGGCAACGAGATATTTATTGGTATGGCGACTTAGGTGAAGAGTTAGATGGTGGTGAGGGTACAGATTTTCATGCGGTAGCCAATAACTATGTTTCAGTTACACCATTGACGGTTGATATGACAGCGCACAATAGTATAAATAATATGACAAAATGGATTAGTGAAGTAACGTTATGAGAAGCAACACAATAAAAAGTCGAGTGAGTGGAAAATCAAAACGTAGTGGTGAACTGTTAGCAGAAAAACTACACGTTGAGGGCATAGCTAACCCACAGGTTTTACAGGCGATAGCTAACTCACCTAGGCATATTTTTATCCCTGAAATATTAGCTCATAAAGCTTATGACAATACTGCTTTACCTATAGGGCAGGGACAAACCATTTCACAGCCATATATTGTTGCTAAAATGTCGGAGTTATTACTTGGGGAAGAAGGTGATAGGCCAAGCAGTATCCTTGAAATTGGCACAGGATCAGGTTATCAAACCTCAATTTTAGCGCAAATTACGGATAAAGTTTATTCGGTAGAGCGTATTAAATCATTACAATTTCAAGCAAAACGCTGTTTGCGCGCAATGGATTTACATAATATAGCGATGAAACATGGAGATGGTTGGCAGGGATGGGCAAGTAAAGCGCCATTTGATGCCATCATCGTTACTGCGGGTGCTTCAAGCGTACCACCAGCGTTATTAGACCAACTTGTAGATGGTGGACGCTTAGTTATTCCGGTAGGGGAGCAAACACAAATTTTAAAAATAATTACACGCAAAGGTGACAGTTATAGTGAGCAACAAGTAGAAGCTGTTCGTTTTGTGCCATTAGTACCCGGAGATTTATTATAATGAAGTTGTTTTCTGCTATTTATGATTGGACGCTAAAATGGGCGGAACACAAATTTGCTCCTATAATGCTCTCAGTATTAACATTTGCTGAATCAGTTTTTTTTCCTATTCCACCAGATGTACTTCTTGCGCCTATGGTTTTAGCTAAGCCAGAGAAAGCATGGCAGTTTGCCAGCTTAACGACCGTTTCTTCAATTCTTGGCGGCACCGTTGGTTATCTATTAGGTTATTTGATGTTTGAACCTTGGATACAACCACTAATCACTGAGTTTGGCTATCAACATCGCTTTGATACAGCAATGGCTTGGTTTAGCGAATGGGGTGTCTGGGTGGTATTTGTTGCTGGTTTTTCACCCATACCTTACAAACTATTTACGGTGAGTGCTGGTTTTTTACAGATGGCTTTTTTACCTTTTCTACTCATGTCAGCCATTGGACGAGGGTTAAGGTTCTTCCTTGTTGCGGGACTTATTAAATGGGGTGGTAGTGCTATGGAGAAAAGTTTACGTACATGGATTGATGTTTTGGGATGGGGGTTAATTTCCTTGATTATCATTGCTTATTTTATTTTACGCTAATCAGGTTCACTTTTTTTATATGGTAACTAAGTACATGAATGACACTAGCATTCATATTACTCGCAGGCTTAATCAAAGCGCTTCTCGTAATATTATATTTTTATTTTTAAAATTGCTCTGCTGTGTTCTTATTTCAGTAAATCTTGTCGCTTGTTCATCTAGAGATAAACCAGCGCCTGTTGTTACCGTTTATGGCAGCACACCGTTAAAGAATAGCGTTAAAAACAATATTAACACTAATGAATACACGGTACGTTCAGGAGAAACACTATACTCCATAGCTTGGCGAGCAAACTCAGACGTACGCCAAATAGCTAAATTGAATAAAATATCGCCTCCTTATAACATTTATTCAGGACAAAAATTATTTTTAGTCTCTAAAAATACAGGAAAAAGTACGAAAGCTAGTAGTAGTAAGCATTCGAGCAAAAAACAGACTAAGAAATCTAATCTGGCCAGTACTAAAAAGGTAAAAAATACTATTGCATCTTCTAAAAAGCAAGCGTATGGTAAAAATACAAGCAAGAAGAGAATAGTACAAAGTGATTTACCAAAGACAAAATTTTCACAAAAAATTAGTCACTGGCGATGGCCAGTAAAAGGTAATGTTATTGCAAAATTCTCTTCTAAAGCACAAGGTAATAAAGGGATAGATATCGCAGGACGCCGTGGCACTAAGATTAGATCTGCGGCAAATGGCAAAGTAGTTTACGCAGGTAGTGCGTTAAGAGGATATGGTAAGTTAATTATTGTAAAACATAATGATGATTACCTTAGTGCTTATGCTCACAATGACAAAATCTTAGTAAAAGAACAGCAACAAATTAAATCTGGTGATGTTATTGCTAAAATGGGTAATACAGATGCGCAAAGAGTTATGCTTCATTTTGAAGTTCGCTTTCGCGGTAAATCAGTGGATCCTTTAAAGTACTTACCAAAAAAAAAATAAATGTATTTAGCGTGAAATAGAAAAATTAATAATACTAATTAACAAAAATAACAGGAGGTAATGTGAATAATTAATACAGCGTTGATATTTAAGGAAGAACAATATGTTAAGGGATAACAATATGTTAAGGGATAACAGTATATTAAGGGATTATAATATGTTAATACAACAAGATACCGCAGTAGGCAAAGATAAAGAAGAAAAATCATCAAGTTTAGATGCTACTCAAATTTATTTAAGTGAAATTGGTTTTTCACCCTTACTAAGTGCAGAAGAAGAAGTTTATTTTTCACGTTTGGCTCTAAAAGGAGATGAAGCCTCACGAAAACGTATGATTGTAAGTAATTTACGTTTAGTGGTTAAAATTTCTCGGCGATACAACAATCGTGGCTTACCTTTACTTGATTTAATTGAAGAAGGTAACCTAGGGTTGATTCGCGCAGTAGAAAAATTCGATCCTGAGCGAGGTTTTCGTTTCTCAACCTACGCTACTTGGTGGATTCGCCAAACTATTGAACGCGCGATAATGAATCAAACTCGTACCATTCGTTTACCTATTCATGTAGTCAAAGAATTAAATATTTATTTACGTACCTCACGAGAACTTGTGCAGAAACTCGATCACGAACCCACCGCAGAGGATATTGCTAGTTCGTTAGATCGACCGGTGGCTGACGTAAATAAAATGCTGCGCTTAAATGAGCGTATTACCTCAGTTGATACCCCTTTTTCAGGTGATTCAGATAAAGTGTTACTTGATGTTATAGCGGATGAAAAAAGTAATGGCCCTGAAGATGATTTACAGTCAGAAGACATGAGCAATAGCATTGTAAGCTGGCTTAATGAGCTAAACTTGAAACAAAGAGAAGTATTGGCGAGGCGGTTCGGTTTAATGGGTTATGAAGCGGCAACACTTGAAGGTGTGGGCCGTGAAATCGGATTAACCCGTGAGCGTGTTCGTCAAATTCAAGTAGAAGCACTGAAACGACTTCGTGATATTTTAAGTCAACAAAATTTATCAATAGAGACTATATTTGAAATTTCGTAAATAAATATATCAAATTGTATTTTTAGCGATAAAAGCATTACCATAAAAAGGTAAACGGAAGGCTGTAAAGTTTAACTTTACAGCCTTTTTCATTATAGTCTACAGCTTTCCTTTCAATTCAAATAATAAATTTAACGCTTGTTTTGGAGTTATATCATCGACATCAATATTACGCAAAGTCTCTAATGCGGGATGATCGTCAGGCATTATATTTAACGGTTCAAAGTGTGATGATTGTTCAGGTAAAATTGATGGTATCTGCTTACTTTCTAATTCAGATAAACGTTGTCTGGCACGGTTAATTACCGTTTTAGGGACGCCAGCTAATTGTGCTACTTGCAAGCCAAAACTTTTACTTGCTGATCCTTCTTGAATTGCATGCATAAAAATAATGTTATCGTTATGTTCCATCGCATCTAAATGCACGTTAGCAAGCGTTTTTATTTGGTCAGCAAGTAATGTTAACTCAAAATAGTGCGTAGCAAATAAGGTAAATGCTTGCGTTTTTAATGCTAACATTTCTGCACAAGCCCATGCTAAAGATAAACCATCATACGTACTAGTACCACGACCTATCTCATCTAATAGCACTAAACTTCTTTCGGTAGCATTGTGCAATATATTGGCTGTTTCGGTCATTTCTACCATAAAAGTTGAACGACCACTGGCTAGGTCATCTGAAGCGCCAATACGCGTAAATATACGATCGACTATCCCAATATTGGCTGAATCAGCAGGTACATAACAACCAATATGAGCAAGTAATACTATTAGTGCTGTTTGTCGCATATAGGTTGATTTACCCCCCATATTTGGACCTGTGATGATCAGCATTTTACGTTGTTCAGTTAATACAATAGGGTTAGCAATAAAAGCCTCACTGGTCATTTGTTCAACAACAACATGCCTTCCTGCTTCAATATTAATACCCGCTGCGTTTGATAAAACAGGTTGTACATAATTTAATGTTTGTGCTCGTTCAGCAAAATTAGTTAATACATCGAGTTCCGCAATGGTTTGGCTTAATGTTTGTAATTGGTCTAGTTTAGGTAGAATTTGATCAAATAGTTCTTGATAGAGACGCTTTTCTAGTGCTAAAAATTTACCCTGTGCACTGAGAACTTTATGTTCGTGTTCTTTTAATTCTTCAGTGATAAAGCGCTCATTATTTTTTAATGTTTGACGACGGATATAATCATCCGGCACATTAGCTGCAGCAGTGCGACTCATTTCAATAAAAAAACCATGCACTTTATTATAACCAACTTTTAACGAATGAATCCCTGTACGCTCTTTTTCTCTTTGCTCTAGCTGTGCTAAAAACTCAGTAGCCCCATCACTTAAATCGCGTAGTACATCTAATTCTTGATGATATCCAGGGGCAATAACACCACCATCACGAATCAATACCGGGGGGTTTTCAATAATAGCCTGTTCTAGTAAGTTTTGGATAACAGGAATGGGCTGAATAAGTTTAGCTAAGGTATTTATATAACCAGATGACGCAGGAAGAATATAACTTTGCAGTAAGGGTAATTGCTGTAAGGCATAGCGTAAACGAGCAAAATCTCGTGGTCGTGCAGAGCCCAAGGCAATGCGAGAAACGATACGCTCTATATCGCCCAAACCTTTAAGAATAGGTTGAATATCATGGTGTAAGTCCGTTGCTATAATTTTCGCTATTGCATTCTGTCTATTGTTTAACGTTGTTAAGTCGCGTAGAGGAAAATGTAGCCAACGCTTTAATAAACGTGACCCCATAGGCGTTGACGATTTATCTAAAACAGCTGCTAAGGTGTTATCTGTTCCACCATGTAAGTTTTGCGTTAACTCTAAGTTACGTCGAGTAGCTGCATCTAGCACAACCCCTAAACTGGCTGACTCACTAATTATCGCACGAATATGTGGCAACGCCGTGCGTTGAGTGTCTTTAACATATTGAAATAAACAACCAGCAGCAGATAAACCCAATAATTTATCATCCACTCCAAAGCCTGTTAATTCTTTGGTACCAAATTGTTTATTAAGTAATGAAATAGCAGTTTCAATATCAAACTCCCATTCTGGGCGGCGACGTAAGCCTTTATATTGTTTGATTAATGTTATATCGGTTAAGGTTTCAGGGTAAAGTAATTCTGCAGGTGTAAGGCGCTGCAATTCAGCTTGTAATTGTTCACTTGTTTTTGGCTCTGTTATGACAAAACGACCACTAGCCATGTCTAAATAGGCTAAACCAAAATCAGCATCAGTACGTTTTCTTGATTTAGAGTGATTTTCAACAATAGCAACAATTAAGTTATCTTGTCTATCAGTGAGTAGTGCTTCATCACTTAACGTGCCGGGGGTTATTACGCGAACAACTTTGCGCTCTACAGGTCCTTTACTGGTCGCTGGATCGCCAATTTGTTCACAGATAGCAACCGATTCGCCTAGCTGTACCAATTTCGCTAAATAATTCTCTACCGCATGATAAGGCACTCCAGCCATAGGAATAGCATTACCACCGGTTTTACCTCTAGCAGTTAATGAAATATCTAATAAATCAGACGCTTTTTTAGCATCATCGAAAAATAACTCGTAAAAATCACCCATTCGATAAAAAATTAAAATATCAGGAAATTCAGCTTTAATGGTTAAATACTGACGCATCATAGGGGTGTGAGAGGAAATATTAATTTCTTTTAAAGGTTTGTTCATACTGGTTTTTACTCTCTGATAATTCTTTATGGCTACGGTGTTATTGGCTTTGTTGTTTTTTATTTCTGAGTTTTTTAGGTCGTATCTAACTAAATCGGTAAAGTAAGTGGATCTAGTCTAGTTTTTTGTGTGACCTAGTTTTTATTCTGATCTCAAGAGTTCATAAAACACTCAAAATTTGAACTAAAACGTTATTCCAGGTAACAGTATGGAAAATTCTAATTCTACCGTAACAAAACTACAGATCAACTAAAGCAATTCAAAATTGACTCATATTAAGAAATTTCTTTAGGGCTAGCCAAAGCAAGGGAGTATTACTATCAATCATCAATCATCAATTTAAGTCCAAAATTAGCGTAGTTATCAGCAAAAACAGATGGACTGACAAATGTCATAGAACGAATGGAAAAAATCATTATTATAGAGTATCACAATATGGAATTAGAATTAAATTGGTCGATAGGTTCAACGTGTACTACACTAAAGGATTCACTTAAATAGCTTGATATAATCAAAGTGCTTTGAGATGAACTAACAGAAAAATCGGCTAGAATTTTTGAGACTTAAGAGAATTTCATTGGTTAAAAATCATAGCGAAATAGTCGGAAGTATGCGTGGCTTAGTCGGTCGTTTAGTCGTTTAATGTGCGTTACATGACAGCCTACACATGAGCAATATAATATCGGCATCATCAATCGCAGATTATAACCGTGTGATAGCGCATTTAAATTAAGGATAATATTATGAAATCACAAGCAGAATTAGATACAAAAATTAATTTAACAATATTTACAGTATCAGAAAAAAGAAGTAAACAGCAAGTAACTCCAAGGAAACATGAACTGAAATCAACAGCAGAACAAAAACAAATGCAGCTACAATATTTTTTGACTTTTGGTGGTGCTTAATATTATGCAAAATAAATTATATTTTTGGTTAAAAAAACGCAAAACTAATGAGAAAAAAACGATAAAAAAGTTTACAGCCATCAATCAAATAACAGGTAAAAGATGTCCTTAGGATTCAAAAAGATTCGACATATTAGAGGCTCAATATGAACACTAAAATTAGGTTAACTAGGTTAGAGCAGCAGAAAAACAGATTTACTTATCCGACTTTTTCTGAGATGTGTACATTGCTGGAAAAAACTGATTACAATGAGTGGATGATTGAACACAATAAAGGCTTAAGCCAATCAATGATTGATGGGCTTGATGTTTTACCTTTTGAATATTTATAAATGAGATAATGATTAAAGTACAAATTCTTACAAAGAAATGTAACGCAGAGTATTATTTTATCAGCCTTTCCCAAAGGGGGGGGGTTAGAAGCATCTCATGCTGCGTTATTGATTTTGACAAGTGAGTAAACATTCCCTTCAATCAATACGTTGCCTAAAAGTTGTTTCTAATTCCAGTTGAATAATGCATCTTCATATAGAACAGATATACACCCTCATCTTTACAAGTTTCTAATAATGTTCCTTATATAATTCAATTAAGAATAAAAGGGAGTATTGATGGAGTTATTTGCTAATACTGTCCTTAGTAAAAGGCACCACGGCAAGAGTAAACCATTATCGACGTATTACGGTGTGATATGATAAGTTACAAACGCACCTGGTAGATTTAAGAGTATACGTCTATTTAGAAACTATAAGTAACTTTTTTTGAAATAATTTTTAAAAGTTATAGTTCATAATAAAATCGTTTAATATTAAAGACTTAAAAGTACGGGTTGTTTGTTTTTGTTATCATGAAATAAAAAATCAATAAAAAACTTGATACTGTACAACTATACAGTATACTTGCTTCATAAAATGAAATTTCAGAAACCATCCGTGGAGCTATATATGAAAGACGATAAAGAAAAAGCACTATCAGCAGCGTTGAGTCAGATTGAACGTCAATTTGGTAAAGGTTCAATCATGAAGCTCGGTGACAATAACACAATGGATGTAGAAACCATTTCTACTGGTTCATTGGGATTAGATATCGCCTTAGGTGCTGGTGGTTTACCGATGGGCAGAGTTGTTGAAATTTATGGCCCAGAATCAAGTGGTAAAACAACACTTACTCTAGAAGTTATTGCCGAAGCCCAACGTAACGGAAAGGTTTGTGCTTTTATTGATGCTGAACATGCGCTTGACCCTGTTTATGCTGAAAAATTAGGCGTTAACATCAATGAATTATTAATTTCACAACCTGACACAGGTGAACAAGCATTAGAAATTGTTGACATGTTAACTCGATCGGGTGCTATTGACGTTATTGTGGTTGACTCGGTTGCTGCACTGACACCTAAAGCTGAAATTGAAGGTGATATGGGTGACTCGCACATGGGTCTTCAAGCTCGTATGCTTTCTCAAGCGATGCGTAAATTAACGGGTAACTTGAAAAAATCGAATACCATGTTGATTTTTATTAACCAAATTCGTATGAAAATTGGCGTTATGTTTGGCAGCCCTGAAACAACTACGGGTGGTAATGCGCTTAAGTTTTACGCCTCTGTGCGTTTAGATATTCGCCGTATTGGCGCAGTGAAAAATGGTGATGAAATTATTGGTAATGAAACTAGAGTAAAAGTCGTTAAAAATAAAATTGCACCACCATTTAAACAAGCAGAGTTTCAGATTCTGTATGGCCAAGGTATTAACAATTTAGGTGAGTTAATTGACTTGGGTGTTAAAAATGAGTTTGTAGAAAAAGCAGGTGCATGGTACAGCTGTAATGGTGAGCGTATTGGCCAAGGTAAGGCCAATGCCGCTAAATATTTAGAAGAGCATCCTGATATGGCTAAAGATGTAGATACTAAATTACGCGAACTGTTTTTAAGTAAACCAGATAAAGTAGAAAAAGAAGTTGTTGAGTAATTTGATTAATTAGGTGAATATTTACCATTGAATAGCCTTTGTATTTACATAAAGGCTATTTTTTAGTTATGGTTTTAGCTAGTAAGAGAGCAAAATTATTGTTGGTAGCATTAACTGAGCTTTATTCAAAATCTTTTTTTTTACCACCGATTTATACTTTATCAAATAAATCTTTTAGCCATCTATACGTTTAGAAGTTGACATATCTAGCGATCCAAGTAGTATTGTTATTTAGTCTATTTTTACTCGTAATAGGTGTGTTATGCCCATCAAAATTCCCGATCAATTACCAGCATTATCAATTTTAGATAATGAAAATATTTTTGTTATGTCTGAGAACAGAGCAGCATCTCAAGAAATTCGTCCAATGCAAGTAGCTATCCTCAACTTGATGCCGAATAAAATTGAAACTGAAGTACAAATATTACGCATGCTGTCTAACACACCGTTACAGATAAATATTGAATTTGTTCGTATACATAAAAACGTGTCGAAAAATACGCCAGAAGAACATCTAGAGAATTTTTATCATCTGTTTGATGATATAAAGCACAAACAATACGATGGTCTAATTATCACTGGTGCTCCACTAGCCTTACTTGATTATTCACAAGTAAAGTTTTGGGATAAAATTTGTGAAGTGTTTGATTGGGCTGAAAAAAATGTAACTTCAACTATGTTCTCATGTTGGGCTGCCCATGCCGCTCTATATCACCATTATGGTATAAATCGTCATTTGCGAAAAGAAAAACTTTTTGGTGTGTTTAAGCATAAGCCACTTAATGATAAAGAGCCGTTAACTCGAGGCTTTGATGAAAACTTTAATGTGCCACATTCTCGATATGGCTACATTGATAAGTCAGATTATGAAAGTCTTCCCGATGTTCAGATATTAGCTGAATCCGCGGATGCAGGCGTGTATTTAGCAGCGAGCAAAAATAAGCAACAAGTGTATTTGACGGGTCATCCTGAATATGACACAAGCACGTTGCATGAAGAATATTTACGCGATAGTAGTCATAGCCGTAATACCACTTTGCCTAAAAATTATTATCAAAATGATGATGCTAGCAAACCGCCTATTGGATCATGGCGTAGTCATGGCAGTTTGCTCTATACTAATTGGTTAAACTACTATGTTTATCAAATGACACCATACCAATTAGACGCTTCTAATATGAGAGCTATCCACCCTGATACCGTTCTTTGATTTTCAGTAAAATATCAGCTGATATTATTCAATCAGGCTGTATTATTAATCTTAGCTAGAAATTAAATAACATTTAAAACTGCGGAAAAAGAACATGAAGAAATCATTATCATTTACCTTGCTTGAGCAACAACTAGCAAAAAACATTTTACTTTTAGATGGTGCTATGGGCACCATGATCCAAGCATATAAGTTTGAAGAACAAGATTTTCGCGGTGAACGCTTTGCTGATTGGCACACTGACGTAAAAGGCAATAACGATATGTTAGTGCTTACTCAGCCTTATGTGGTGAAAGCTATTCATCTTGAATACCTTGAAGCCGGCGCTGATATTCTAGAAACGAACACATTTAATGCCACGACGATTGCCATGGCTGATTATGACATGGAAGCTCACAGCGCTGAAATTAACCGTGTTGCTGCTCAAATAGCGCGAGAAGCGGCTGATGAGTACACTAAGAAGAACCCAGATCGCCCACGTTTTGTTGCCGGTGTTTTGGGCCCAACAAACCGAACTTGTTCAATTTCTCCCGATGTAAATGATCCCGCCTATCGTAACGTTACCTTTGATGAGTTAAAAAATGCCTATATTGAATCTACGTTAGCGTTGATTGAAGGCGGTAGTGATATTATTTTAATCGAAACTATCTTCGATACATTGAATGCTAAAGCGGCAATATTTGCGGTAGAAACTGTATTTGATCAATTAGGTGAGCGTTTACCTGTGATGATTTCAGGTACTATTACGGATGCCTCAGGACGTACTTTATCGGGACAAACAACAGAAGCCTTTTATAACTCATTGCGCCATGCAAAGCCTGTTTCCTTTGGCCTTAACTGTGCGTTAGGTCCTGTTGAATTGCGCCAATATGTTGCTGAATTAAGTCGTATTTGTGATACGGCTGTTTCTGCCCATCCTAATGCGGGTTTACCAAATGCCTTCGGTGAGTATGATTTCACCGTTGAAGACATGAACACCCATGTAGAAGAGTGGGCTTCGTCAGGCTTTTTAAATATCATTGGTGGTTGTTGTGGTACCACGCCTGAGCATATCAGAGGCATGGCTGACACGGTTGCTAAACTTAAGCCGCGTAAAGTTGAAAAACGTGAAATTGCCTGTCGCTTATCTGGTTTAGAAGCCTTAACCATTAACAAAGATAGCTTGTTTGTAAACGTGGGCGAACGTACCAATGTTACTGGCTCTGCTATGTTTAAGCGCTTAATTGTTGAAGAAGATTACGATAAAGCTATCTCTGTCGCTTTACAGCAAGTAGAAAATGGCGCGCAGATTATTGATATCAACATGGATGAAGGTATGTTGGACTCAAAAACCGCCATGGTGCGATTTTTGAACTTGATTGCTGGCGAACCAGATATTGCTAAAGTGCCGATCATGATTGACTCCTCTAAGTGGGATATTATTGAAGCGGGCCTAAAATGTATTCAAGGTAAAGGCATTGTTAACTCTATCAGCTTAAAAGAGGGCGAAGAAAACTTCCGGCACCAAGCTGAATTGCTTCGTCGTTACGGCGCGGCTGTTATTGTTATGGCGTTTGATGAAGAAGGACAAGCTGACACGCGTAAGCGTAAATATGAAATTTGTCATCGTGCTTATCACATGCTTGTTGATGAAATTGGTTATCCGCCAGAAGATATTATTTTTGACCCGAATATTTTTGCTGTAGCCACGGGTATTGAAGAGCACAATAACTACGCGGTCGATTTTATCGAAGCAGTTGATGATATTAAGAAAAATCTACCTTATGCGATGATTTCAGGTGGTGTATCTAACGTTTCTTTCTCATTTAGAGGAAACAACCCCGTTCGTGAAGCGATACATGCAGTCTTTTTATACTACGCCATTAAAAATGGTATGGACATGGGTATTGTTAACGCTGGTCAGTTAGCTATTTATTCAGACTTACCTGCAAATCTAAAACAAGCGGTAGAAGACGTTATTCAAAATAAGGATGACGGTGCGACTGAACGTTTACTTGATATTGCGCAAGAATTCCATGGTAAAGCTGGCGGACAAGCCTCAAAGACTGATTTAACTTGGCGAGAATTGCCGATTAACGCGCGTTTATCTCATGCGTTAGTTAAAGGTATCAATGAATTTATTATCGAAGATACCGAAGAAGCGCGTTTAGCGGCAGAGAAGCCATTAGATGTAATTGAAGGGCCATTGATGGATGGCATGAATACCGTTGGTGATTTATTTGGCGCTGGCGAAATGTTCTTACCACAAGTCGTAAAATCAGCGCGTGTAATGAAACAAGCGGTTGCTTACCTAAATCCTTTTATTGAAGAAGGAAAAACTGAAATAAGTACTAATGGTAAAGTGTTACTGGCGACCGTAAAAGGTGATGTACACGATATCGGTAAAAACATTGTGGGCGTAGTACTGCAGTGTAATAACTATGAAATTATAGACCTTGGCGTGATGGTTTCTTGTGATGATATTTTACGCGTAGCTAAAGAGGAAAATGTTAATATCATTGGTTTATCGGGATTGATCACGCCGTCGCTTGATGAAATGGTCTATGTTGCTAAAGAAATGAAACGTACAGGCTTGAAACTGCCTTTATTAATTGGTGGGGCAACCACGTCAAAAGCACATACAGCAGTAAAAATTGAGCCGCAATATGATGAACCTGTGGTTTATGTATCAAACGCCTCGCGCGCGGTATCTGTAGTAAGTAATTTATTATCAAGTGAGCATAAAGCAAAGTTCTTTGCCAGTACCCAAGAAGAATATGAACGCGTACGTGTTCGCCATTATAAAAAAGGTCCGCGCTCAAGTTTAATAAGCCTTGAAGCTGCTCGTGCTAACGCCACTAAAATTAACTTTGAAGATTATACGCCGAAAAAACCTAACAAATTGGGTGTAACGGTCCTTGATAATATCGATTTGAACGAAGTGAGAAAATATATTGATTGGACGCCATTTTTCATGACATGGCAAATGTCTGGCAAGTATCCTCTTATTTTAAAACATGAAGTGATTGGCGTTGAAGCAACTAACTTATTTAATGATGCTAACGCCATGCTTGATGATGTTATCAACAATAAAAAAATATGTGCTAGAGCAGTATTTGGTTTGTTCCCTGCGAACAGTAATCAAGATGATATACAGTTATATACCGATGAAAGTCGCAGCGATAAATTAATGAGACTTCATCAACTACGTCAACAAAGTAAAAAACCAGCAGGGCAGTTTAACCGTTGTTTAGCTGATTATATAGCGCCAGAAGACTCAGGCATTGAAGATTATGTTGGTGCTTTTGCTGTGTCAGCAGGTTTTGGTGTTGAAGATTTAGTGAAAGTGTTTGATGCTGATCACGATGCGTATAATTCAATATTACTCAAAGCCGTCGCTGATAGATTAGCGGAAGCAAGTGCTGAATATTTACATGAAAAAGTACGTAAAGAATATTGGGGTTTTACGCCTGATGAAGATCTAAATAATAACGAATTAATTCGCGAAAGTTATCAAGGTATTCGACCTGCGCCCGGTTACCCTGCGTGTCCTGAACATACTGAAAAAGGTTTGTTATGGGAGTTGCTTAATGTGAAAGAAAACATTGATATGGACCTCACCTCAAGTTATGCCATGTGGCCAGGTGCTGCCGTAAGTGGTTGGTATTTCTCTCATCCAGAATCTAAATACTTTGCCGTAGCAAAATTGGCTAAAGATCAAGTACTCGATTATGCCGCGCGTAAAGGTATGACGATAGAGCAAGCTGAGCGTTGGTTATCAGCAAACTTGGATTATGAACCTGAATAAGTTAGATAATTAAAAGGCTATACCATATAGAGGGTATAGCCTTTTTTGTTGAAGAGCCTTGCTTGTAAACATTTACGTTATCACAAATACTTCATTAGGCAGTGTGGTATAAGTCTGTTTGTGGTACGACAAACTTATTATTGAATTTTGCTGATAATACACCTTTACGATGTGCTAATGCTGATTGTAGTTTTTTTGCTACTTTTGCAATAGCGATATAAAGTTGTTTGTCAGAAGCATTTACGGTTACTTTTTCACCTTCATATAATGCAGTGACTTCAAGTTTCTGTAAATGTGGTTCAACAGTAATTGTTGAGTTTAGTGTCATAATTGACGGATAATGCTTAGAGATTTTTGCAAACTTATTTTCGATAGATTGCTTGATACCTTCGGTTATTTCAACGTGGTGTCCAGAAATTTTAATCTTCATAGTTGTGCCTCTTTTGTTATCTTTGTCTATATATTCATCTTCATCTTCAATTTCATAATCCCTCATCAGTCATAAAAATGCAATAAAAAAATGGTAGGTAAATGAAATTAAATGTAACCGAATTTTTGGCCTGTTTTAGGCATGAAAAATGCTAATAAAAAACTAATGAGTAACAAAATAAGGTAATAACTGATCAGACCAAAAGCGACATAATAAAAAACGGCAAGTAACTTAGTTACTTGCCGTTTGTCTTGTTATTGATGAATAATACAAACTAGTTAACGCTAACTCATATTTTAATTTTAAAGGGATAATTAGAAGCTAAATTGGTTGCTTAAAGTGCCTATCAAAAAAATTCATAATAGTTTTATTCAAATGAACTTTTACTTTTTTGCCACGCATGCTGTGCTTGCTACCAGGGTAGGTCATTAATTCAAATAATTTGCCTTCATCTTGTAAGGCTTTAATTAATTTTGTCGTGTTGGTAAACAGTACATTGTCGTCTGCCATACCATGATAAACCATCAAAGGACCATTTAAACCAGCAACATATGGAAAGACGCTAGACTTATCATAACCGTCAGCATTAACCTCTGGGTGATTTAAATAACGTTCAGTGTAATGGGTATCGTAAAGTAACCAGTCAGTTACGGGCGCACCACTAACACCGGCTTTGAAGTAATCCCCCGCTTTGAACATAGTCATTAATGCCATGTAACCACCATAAGAGTGGCCAAAAACACCAATACGGTCTTTATCAACAAACCCTAATGAATGTAGATATTCAACCCCCGTGATTTGATCGGTAACTTCTATTTCTCCTAGTTTTTCATAAATAGGAAATTCAAAGGCGGTACCACGATAATTTGAGCCGCGATTATCCAGTTGAAATACGATATAACCTTGCTGCAACATATACTGAGTCATATCTGCACCTTGCCAATTATTTTTTACTAATTGAGCATGTGGGCCGCCATACACGCGCACAATAACGGGGTACTTTTTACCCGGTGCCATATTTTCAGGTTTGTATAGTTTGTAATAGAGGTTTGTTTTGCCATCATTGGCGGTTAGGGTACCAAACTTTGGCTTTATTAACTTAGAATAATAAGGCGAAATAGGATGATCTTTGGTTACTTTATTTTCTTCTAACCACGTAATGTGCTCGCCATTTTCTTGGTGTAAACTCACTTGTTCTGGTGTTGAAATGTTAGAAAAGCTATCAATGTAACTGTTGCTGTCTTTACTAAAGTTTATGCTATGAAAACCATTACGTTTACTAATTCTAGCAACATGTTCAGGTGATTTACCATTAAGCGGAACACTATACAGATGGCGTTCAAGTGGAGTGTCAGCACGACCAGTAAAATATATTAAGCCATTCTTTTCATCAACATGCTTAATTGAATCAACAACCCAGTCTCCCTTAGTTAATTGGTTTATTAACTTACCACGCGTAGTAAAATGGTATAAATGTTTATAGCCATCACGCTCTGACGCCCAAATAAAGGATTTATTATCACTTAAAAAAACCAAATCGTGATGTAAGTTTAACCAATGATCTGACTGCTCTGTTAGTAAGGTTTTTTGTTTGCGTTTTTTAAGATTATAGATTTTTAGTTTTAACGTTTTTTGATCACGGCTTTGCCATTGATAAGATAAATTCTTACTATCGGGAAGCCACTTTACTCTCGGAAGATAAAAATCATCTTTATTACCTTTTGACGTGGCACCTTGCGCTTTATCAAGTGTAATAAAACGTGTTTTTTCCCCAGTAATATCGGTTACTGCTAGCTTTATATTGACATTGTTTGTGCCGGTAGCAGGGTAACGCTGTTCAATTAGTTCTATTTTTTCTGCATAAATTTCATTTCTAATAACCACTTTTACCGGTGATTCATCAACCCGTAAAAAAGCAATATGCCTTTCATCTGGCGACCACCAATAACCGGTCATTCTATCCATTTCTTCTTGCGCAACAAATTCACTCATGCCATTTTTGATGTTGTTGCGTCCTCCGTCCATCGTTAACTTTTTCTCTTTACCACTGTTAATATTTAAGACGAAAATGTTTTCTCCACGAATAAAAGAAACATAAGTGCCTTTTGGTGAAAATTTAATATCGGTCTCAAAGGCGCTCGTTTCTGTTAAGCGCTTGGCTGTTTTAGTTGCTAAATGGTAATAGTAAACGTCACCATTAAGTGGAAATAATAAAGCACTGCCATCGTTAGAAAATTTATATTCCATAATGCCAAAGCCATAGATACGTTGACGTTCTCGACGTGCTTTTTCTTCATTAGAAAGTATTTCGGTACCACTAAAAAGTGATTGTGAGTCTACAAGTAATTTATTTTCTTTACTCTGTAGATTATATTCCCATAAATCATAATGATTTAAGTCATCACTTTTTCCTTGTAAATAGGTAACACGCGAACCATCAGGAGAAAATTTTAATGATTTAGGTGTCTGACCATTAAGTGAGGGGGAGCTATAGATGCGCTCTATCGAAAGCTGCTTGTTTTCTTGTTCAATAGTTGCGTTCATTTCATCTCCAGCAAATACTTGCTGTGAGGTAAATAAGGCACAAACCATAAAAATGGACGTTATTTTAAATTTTTTATTCATAAATAATTCGTATTTGTTAAATAACTCTTAAATAAAGTTAAAGAAGAAAATATATAAAGCGTTTCTAAATCAACCCATTGGCGAAGGCTGAGCAAGTCATACTCTGTATTATATTTTATTTTAAGGACGCTACATCGATGTATCTTATTATAGAATGCAAGAGATTATCTATAATAGCCCTTAATAAAAATACTTCTTAATTATGAATGGCTCATATTTATTGGAATGAGCCTCTTATAAGTGGAGTGGGTATACTAGGTTAAGGTTTAGTTTTATCAAAAACGTTGTGTAACTCACTCACGCTAGAGACAGGAATAATTGTCACACCAGCGGTTTCTAGTCTGGTGCTATAATTTCTTTTTGGTAAGATAATTGTTTTGAAATCATTACGAATGGCTTCTTTGATCCGTTCTTCACCCGATGGCACGGGACGTATTTCTCCCGAAAGCCCTATTTCGCCGAAGGCAATGGTACTAGAAGGTAATATAGAGTCATTGTTTGATGAAATCATCGCTAAAACAAGGGGGAGGTCAGCACCCACGTCTTTAGTTAAGTTTACCCCTGAAACCACATTTACATAAATGTCATTGCCGCCAATATTGACCCCCATTCTATTTTGCAGTATTGCCAATAACATCGACATGCGTTTGTAGTCAAAACCAACGCCTCCTCGAACTGGGTTTTCACCGTGTGATTGTGTGACAAGTGATTGAATATTGATAAGTAAGGTTCTGCCACCATCGTTTGACGCATAGGCCATGTTACCGCTAGATTCTATGCCGCCTTTCTCTAAAAAAATAGCAGACGGATTGACGATATCCTGCATTCCTTTTGCGGTCATTGCGAATGTCCCAACTTCAGTGGTATCGCCAAAGCGGTTTTTAGATGCGCGCAAGGTACGATATTTACTGTCATCTTCAGATTCAAGCTTACACATAGTATCACCGATATGCTCCAATACTTTTGGACCAGCCATATCACCTGATTTTGAAACGTGACACACTAGAATCACGGTTACACCATGCTCTTTTGCTAGGCGGTTCAAAATAGACGCTGACTCTTTAACCTGTGTTACGCCGCCAGGTGCGTTAGGGAGTGAACTAACAAAAGCGGTTTGGATCGAATCAATAATTAAAAATTTGTAGCCCTCTGCGACCACAACATCACAAATTAATTCAACATCGCCAGAGTTCATTATGTCAATATTACCGATATCAAGTTGTAATCTAAGGCCGCGATCACGCACTTGGCTTTTAGATTCCTCGCCTGAAGTATATAAAGCCTTTCCTATCTTGCTAAGGTTTGAGCAGGTTTTTATCAGTAAGGTACTTTTGCCTGCACCGGGATCTCCTGCAACCAAAACTACCGACGCCTCAACAATACCGCCACCTAAAACACGGTTGAATTCAGTGCTTCCGGTATCAAAACGCGTTAATTTTGTATTAGAGACTTCACTCAAGTTTTCAATTTTAGCATCTTGCTTTGAATAACCTTTATGTTGTCTAGCATTGGGGGTGCGCTGAGTCACTGTTTTTGCTTCTTTGAACTCAACTATGGTATTCCATGCCCCACAAGAACATTGACCTAACCATCGTTGGTGGGTTTCTCCACATTCACTACACATGTATTGAGTTTTATCTTTTTTGGCCATTTTTATCTCGTGATATAACAGTTAGGGTGATCTGGAAGAAAATAGTTTTTAAATCGCAACCTTATCAATGCAGTTGAGCTTTTATTCTCAATTAATTGGTTGAAATTTCGTGTGCAGAGTAAAATCTTTGAGCATCATGTGGCCTTTAATCTATGTCAGACACGCTTGCAAAACAATTAAAGAACTGTTTGTATATACAGTGTATCAATATCTCATTCATTTGCAATACAACCTTGATGTGTTTTATGTATAATACTGGTGCTTTTCTCAATAGATAGGTATTTATTACTTCGCTGTGTAAAAAAGGTCATAGTGGTAGCTCTATTTCGCAATATATTTAGCGTTTAAGAAAATATAGGATGCTCAAAGCTATTCACTTACTTTTATTCACTGTATAATGGTTTCTTAAGCATGATGGTTATACTGATTTGCTTTAGTTGTAAAGTGTGTGCCTCTTGGCACCATCAGTTAACCCATAAGAGCTAAATAATTTAATGAAACCCTATTCAGATACCGCCGAATTAATTGAAACGTTAGAATCGGAAATACAATTACGTACCGAACAAATCACCACCTTGAAAGAAGCGCCTCAGAGCTTTAATGAACAAGTTATTTTTAAATATATTGATACGTGTAGTACGGGCAAAACAAAAGATTTTGTTAGATCGTTAGGCGTAAAATCTGAACGCGGTTCACTATTTTCTTCGGGTGATGTAAGCAAGTTAATAAAAGCTGGCGCTGAAGATATTTCACCTGAGTTACTTGCAATAGCGCGAAAGGTAGCTAGTATGAAAAATAAAAATGGTAATCATCGCTAATCAACAATACAATTTAACGCTTAAAGCGTTTTAATTAAATTTACATTCTGATTTGTAATGGTGATAGCAAGTCAGAATTATATTTTTCACCAAAGATAGAGATAAAGAGAACGTTATGAGTAAAGGTATAGTTAAGTGGTTTAATGCAGATAAAGGTTTCGGATTTATTACTCCAGAAGACGGAAGTAAAGATTTGTTCGTTCATCATTCAGAAATTCAATCAGGCGGAGATTACGCTACATTGGCTGATGGTCAAGCGGTTGAATTTGAAGTAGGTCAAGGCCAAAAAGGTCCATGTGCAAATAAAGTTGTTGCTGTTTAAGCATTAGCTCTTGTACATGAACAAGTAAGCAGATGCGCTACGCGCATTCGCTTACTTATACTTTATCCAGTCAAAAACCAATATATACATCATCTTTCATTACATAACTAAATATTAATATTTCTATGTGGAAATAACCTATATTTGTAAAATTTTATTACGCTTATCATTGAAAATCTCATGCCATTATAGCTAGTCAGATAGTCCACCTACATCATTACTCTTTCACTTATACAACCCAATAAGAAAACTCATATCGTTAAATTGTCACGACTCATAAGTATTTTCAACTATGTATCATATGTCTCAAGCGCTCTGACTCAAATATTTTGAATTATTACGGTTATAAGAGCCAATACATAAAAAATCACCTATCAGCAACACATTGTCAGCCTGTCAACGTAGAGTCTTAGATCCCTATTAGGCTAACCAATGCAGAAGACAATCTAAACCTTGTTTATTGATACTACTGTCCGCTTGAGCTAAGACGATAGGCTTGGCATGAAAAGCAACGCCAAATCCTGCTGCTGCCATCATAATAAGATCGTTGGCACCATCACCCATGGCCACGGTTTGACTTGCCGGTATTTGATATTGTTCTGCTAGTAGTATTAATGAGTCAGCTTTCACTTGCGCATCCACCACTGAGCCTAGTACTTTACCGGTTAATCTACCATCAACAATGTCTAATGTATTAGCAAATGTGGCATCAAGTGCTAACAACTCTTTTAAATGATCAGCAAAATAAGTAAAACCGCCTGACGCCACAGCAATACGCCAGTTATGCTTTTTCAGCTCGCTAATTAAGTTTTCTAATCCAGCCATTAAGGGAATGTTTTTAGCAACGTCTGCTAGTATTTGCTCTGGCGCATTGGCTAGTGTCGCAACTCGTTGGTGTAAGCTTTGGGCGAAGTCTAATTCTCCTAACATGGCAAGTTCCGTAACGGCAGCTACTTGCTCGCCCACACCGGCTATTTTAGCTATTTCATCAATGCATTCAATTTCTATGGTGGTTGAGTCCATATCCATGACTAATAAACCGGGCTCAGTAAGTGTTGGAGCATCTTGAATTAATGCGGCTTCAATGCCTTGTGCTAAGGCAAAGTCAGCGATAGATTTGCGTGCTTTAATAAAATCAGTGCACGTTATACTAAAGCGATAGCTAGTTTGTTGGTTTCGTGTATTAATAGTCGTTAAGGCATTAATACTAATATGGCTGGTGTTTTGTAACGCTAATAAGTTTGTCATCGATAAATCAGAGAAAACGACTAGCTCTTGATTGGGTGAATCAACAGTCACTTTGTCAGATTGTTTTTCATTTAGTGTTAAAGCGTTATCACTTAAAACCAAATAAACAGGTAAAAAATCTGACATTTGATGTTGATTGAAATAAGATTTCAGTGATAAGGGTAATATTTTGGTAGAAAAAGGCACATTAGTAGAAAAAGACACGTTAACTCTCTATTATAAGTGAATGTATGCTCATGCTATTTTGTTAAAGAGGCACAGCAAGTTTATTATGAAAAAATCAGAACAGCCTTTATACCCTAAATTATCGCCAATTTATAATAAAATTCTGCAATTACTTAGTGCTATTTTACTTATTGTGCTTTTGATGACGCTGTGGTTGTCGACAGCTGAAAAAAGTGAACAGGTGCTATCCCTGCACTTTAAGCAGACAGCTGACAAATTTTTGCAGCAAGCTATCGCAGGTGTATCGGTATTACTTGTTGAAAAAGAAATATCACAAAGCAAAAAATCACGAGATGCTCAATTGCAATCTTATTTAAATCACCTTGGAGAGGCTGATTTTATCAAACAAGTACATTTATACGATAAAACGGGTTTACTGCTATTAAAATCAACATCAGATGGTGAAGCTAGTGCCTCTATAAAATCACTTTATGGTATTGATGAACGCTTAAAAACGCTTAATAAAAGCAGTAAATATAGCCCTTTTGTGAGTGAGATCCGTACAGAACAATTAATTGGGTATTTACGATTGACTATTGAAAAGTCATACTTGACCGCGACCTTAGCTAAAGACAATTATAATACGCAAACCTTGTCTCGGCTTTTGCTTATTATTGCTGGTTTAGTCGGGTTTTTATTAACGCGTGGGTTAAACCGCTTTAGCCGTCAAGGTTTTAGAATGCCTGATGTAAATACTAAATTAACGACTAAAAAATAATTGTTCAACATTACTTTCTATTTGGTTGGCTATTATTGTTTCTGGTTCATCTCTGATGGTACATAAGGCTTTAAAAACGGTGATTAGGTTCAATGGTGTATTGACCAACCCCTGTTGACCAAAAGGAGGCATGGCAGGGGCGTCGGTTTCTAATAATAAACTAGACAAAGGCAAACGCTTAACTGTATTAATGGTTTTCTGTGATCTCTCGTAGGTGATAGTGCCGCCAACACCCAGTTTAAAACCTAAATCTACATAAGCTTTAGCTTGTTGATAACTACCTGAAAAAGCATGAATAACGCCCGCTCTGCTTAGCCGAACCTTTTTTAATAGAGGTACAATTAATTGGTGAGATTGGCAATGATGTATAATAACAGGTAGATTATTTTTTTTAGCTATGTGTAATTGCATTTCAAAGAATGCTTGTTGCAAATTCAAATTACTATTTAATGCTTGTTCATTTTCTGTGTGTTTTTTTGCTTTAAATACATCAATACCACACTCGCCAATAGCAACTATGTTGTTATTGGAATTCTTATGTTTTATAACTGCCTGTTTGAGCTGTTGCTCATTAAACGCTAGATCAATATTGTTAGCTGACTTTTTGTTAAGTGAGTTGTCTTGAAGAATAAGAAACCACGGGTGTATACCTAAACAACATGATATTTTAACTGTGCTGTTGCTCGATTGAGAGGGTAAAGATAATACGCGTTGCCAATGTTCTGGATTAACTGAGGGGACTATAATACGGTTAATATTACGTTGTGCACATTGACTGAGTAGTTCAGAACGATTGTCTTGTAACTCAGTGAAATCAAGGTGGCAATGACTATCGGTAAATTGCATCATTGCCCCTTTATTTCATGCATTTTATTGGTCTTGTTTACATTCTATCCATAACGTCAATGCCTAAAATATCTAAGCCTTGTTTTAACGTTTGTGCTACTAATTGGCATAAAGCTAAACGTGATTCTTTTACGTCTGATTCAATGCCTTCTTTTAGAATAGGACAGGCTTCGTAAAAACTCATGTAAAGGCTGGCTAATTCATAAAGATAGTTACATAACAAGTTAGGTGTACATTCACTGATTACTGCATCAACTACATCTTCAAGTTGTAATAGTTTTAATGCTAAGGCTTTTTCTTGTGGTTCAATAATTGCGATAGTCGCTTGAGTTTGTGTAACACCCGCTTTCACAAAGATACTTTGAATACGCGAATAAGCGTACTGTAAATAAGGCGCTGTAGCGCCTTCAAAGCTCAACATGGTTTTCCAGTTAAAAATATAATCACTGGTACGATTTTTTGATAAATCGGCAAATTTAACTGCGCCTATACCTACTTTTTCTGAAAGATCAGCCAACGTCACAGCGTCAATATCTGGATTTTTTTCTTTAATTAAATCACTTGCACGACTTATGGCTTCGTCTAATAGCTCTGCTAGCTTTATAGTACCACCCGTACGGGTTTTAAATGGCTTGCCATCATCTCCCATCATCATACCAAATGGACAGTGATCATAACCAACGTACTCAGGCAATAAACCGGCCTTACGAGCAACCACTTCAACTTGCTTAAAATGAAGTGATTGGCGGGCGTCAGTGAAAATAATGATACGGTCGGCGGCTAATTTACCACTGCGATAACGACAAGCCGCTAAATCGGTGGTGGCATATAAGAATCCGCCACCCGACTTCTGTACGATAAGTACAGGAGCATCACCATCTTTATTGGCCATTTCATTAATGAAAACAGCTTTAGCACCTTGGCTTTCAACAGCAATTTCTTTTGCCATTAACTCATCTACAACAATTGACAAGTCCTCGTTATAAGCGCTTTCACCCATAATATCAGAGCGTTGTAATGAAACATTTAACTTCGCGTAAATCTCTTCACTGTGGGCAATAGAAATATCAATAAACTGCTGCCATAATTTGGCAGAGTCTCCATCACCACTTTGTAATTTAACTACATCAGCGCGAGCGCGGTCAGCAAACCCTTCTTCATTATCAAAGCGAACTTTTGCTTCACGGTAAAAATTTTCTAAATCGCAGAGTGCCGTTTCAGCCACTTCGTTACTGGCTAATTTATCGCTTAAATGGGCGATTAACATGCCAAACTGTGTACCCCAGTCGCCCATGTGATTTTGGCGAATAACCTTATCACCACGAAACTCTAAGGCGCGTACTACGGCATCACCAATAATGGTTGAACGTAAATGTCCTACATGCATTTCTTTGGCAAGGTTAGGCGCGCTGTAATCAACTACTACTGTTTGTTGCCTATCTTGTAAAGAGCCTTGTGAAGAGTCTTTTGAGCCACAGCTTCTTTGCGCTACGCCAATATGATCATCCTGGGCAACGGTATTAAGTTGTGCGGCAAGCCATTTTTCATCAAGATGAATATTAATAAAGCCAGGGCCGGCAAGTTCAATTTTACCTGCAATGCCAGCTAAATCTAAGTGCTCGACTACTTTAGTGGCTAATTCACGTGGATTAGTTTTTAGTTTTTTAGCCGCACCCATCACGCCATTGGCCTGATAATCACCAAACTGTGGACGATTTGATAAACTAACCGCTGGATTAGTTCCTACAGGTAAACCTGCAGCAACCATCGCTGTACTGACCTTTTCACTTAATATTTGTTTAATATTCATTTTGTTATCTCATTCTCTTTGCTATTTGGCTCAATAGTCATATCAATCGTGCTCACAGACTATCGTCAGCTCCGCGCATTTTTTACTCTTGAACCAACTAACTGCGAAAATTGGGTAACTCACAGTTAGTTAAATTGTTATTTGTATTTCTGATGTTTATTAAAGCAATCATCAAAAACAATCTATATCTGATCATGTTTGGTTAAGTAGATAGTTTTTATAGCGAGGCGCTTGTTCGATTTTTTTTGAGGAGTTTAGTACACTAAATGACTCATAAAAATCGAATAATCAACGCCGCTAGAAAGCTATATACAACACCAAACTAGTGTTCTCGGGTTGCATGAAATGAAATATCTGGGTTTCGCTCTTGTGCTAGCGATAGATTCACCATCGTTGGGGCAATATACGTTAAATTATTACCGCCATCTAATGCCAAGTAATCACCAGCTTTCTTTTTAAATTTCTCTAACGTGCGTTCATCATCACAACTACACCAACGAGCCGTTGCTACGCTGATAGGCTCATAGATGGCATCCACCTTGTATTCTGTTTTTAATCGTTGCACTACCACTTCAAATTGCAATACACCGACCGCGCCAACAATCATGTCATTATTAATAAAGGGTCTAAATACTTGTACAGCACCTTCTTCAGATAGCTGGATCAAACCTTTTTGTAATTGTTTCGCTTTTAGTGGATCACGAAGACGAATACGTCTAAACATTTCAGGAGCAAAGTTAGGAATACCACTGAACTTCATCATTTCGCCTGCGGTAAACGTGTCGCCAATTTGAATGCTGCCATGATTATGTAAACCAATAATATCACCCGCATAGGCTTCTTCAACTTGCGCTCTATCACCGGCCATAAAAGTTACGGCATCGGCAATTTTCACATCTTTACCTAAGCGAACTTGTTTCATTTTCATGCCTTTTGCATACTTGCCTGAGCAAATGCGCATAAAAGCGATGCGGTCACGATGTTTAGGATCCATGTTCGCTTGAATTTTAAAAACAAAGCCGGAAAACTTTTCTTCTTCAGCGGTTACTTCTCTTGTGTCAGTAATACGCGGTAAAGGTTTAGGTGCCCATTTAGTTAAGCCATTAAGCATATGATCAACACCAAAGTTACCTAATGCTGTACCAAAAAATACCGGAGTTAATTCACCTTTTAAAAATGCGGTTAAATCAAAGTCATGCGAGGCACCGAGCACTAGCTCCATTTCGTCACGAAAATCTTCGGCGAATGGGCCTATCGCTTCATCAAGGGCTGGATTATCAAGCCCTTTAATAACGCGTCTTTCTTGAATCATATGCCCTAAACCTGATTGATATAAAAATATCTCATCAGTAAGTAGGTTATAAACCCCTTTAAATTCTTTACCCATTCCTATTGGCCAAGTAATAGGTGCACACTTGATATTTAATACGGTTTCAACTTCATCCATCACTTCAATAGGATCTCTAACATCACGATCCATTTTATTCATAAAAGTGATTATAGGTGTATCACGCAAACGGGTGACTTCCATTAATTTAACGGTACGGGCTTCAACACCTTTGGCTACATCGATAACCATCAAGCAAGAATCTACTGCGGTTAGTGTTCGATAAGTATCTTCTGAGAAATCTTCATGGCCGGGAGTATCTAATAGGTTTACTAAGCAATCATTGTAAGGAAATTGCATAACAGAGGTGGTGATAGATATACCACGCTCTTTTTCCATTTCCATCCAGTCAGACTTCGCATGTTGGCCTGATTTTTTACCTTTCACCGTACCCGCTCTTTGTAAGGCTTGACCAAACAATAATACTTTTTCGGTAATAGTAGTTTTACCCGCATCGGGGTGAGAAATGATAGCAAAAGTGCGTCTGATATCTACTGCTGCAATTTGTGGGGTGGTCATTATTTTAAAATCTCTTAGTTTCACATACTAGTGCACTTAACATGCTGTATTAAAGTTTAATGGCAGTGTTTAATGGCCGTACTTAATTGGGTCTGGGCGAAAAATTTAATGCTCATTGAGTGTTCAATTTAATGCTCAAAATAAATGTGCGGATTATATCACAAATTAAAAAGCCAGATTAGTGACTTTTTCTTCTTTAAGACGGAAAATTTTTAATAAAGGTAAAGTACAATAGCTGAAGTGATGGCCATCGATAAGAAAGTAGATAGAATGATTAAAACAATATTAACAAGATAAGCACATTACAATAGCGTCTTCGTAACCAAAACCGCGAGCACTTGGGTAATAACCAGTACGGCGACCTGTTTCAATAAATCCTACATTCATATACAGCATTTGTGCAGGAATATTTTTAGCGCGCACTTCTAACCATATTTTAACCGCCCCTTTTGCTTTCGCTTGATTAATGAACTTTGTTAATAGTTTTTTACCCAAGCCTTTACCTTGGTTATTTGGGCTAACACAAATATCCATTAGCGTTGCTTCGTCAATAACTTGCTCACCAATATAAAAGCCAACAATGTTATTTGATTCCCTTAAGGTTTCACTGAGTTTCTCCCCAAAATAGCGACCACCAATACAACTACGAAAGGTTTTTTCACTCCAAGGATGGGAATGACATTTGTCTTCTATCTGCATTAAAGGAGTTATATCGGGAAGGATAATAGGCGTAAATGTTAAAGAGTCATTCATATTTTTACATCAATGTTGCTGTCTATAATAGGTGAGTTGATATTGTTTGCCATAATTGTTTTTTTAAGGCAGGAGACTTGCAGATAACGTCAACACTTGGACTCATTAATTTATTGTCAGCACAATGAATCGAGGATGTTTTGTTTTCATCAGCATAGAAAAACCAATTGAATAAACCTAAATCAAGGTGGTTTTTTTGAGCGGTAACTTCACCAATAGAAAGTTCAAGCGTGAGCAATAAATCAGTAAAAAAGGTTAGTTTAGTTAGCGCGGCTAAACTTTTAACATCTTGTGTTAGGTAACTGATGTTGTGCTCTAAATTATCTTGAGTAGATGAAGCATTCTGAAAAGCGATAGGCCTATGCTGCCACAAGCTAATGCCCATTTCAGATAATTGCTGATATTGTCTTTGATTAATGCTCATGGTGTAATAATGACAGACTTGGCTATTATTGAACAGCGCTTGAAAAAAAGTAATTAGAAACAATAGAAGAGAAAATGGCAGGGGTGGAGAGACTCGAACTCCCAACCATCGGTTTTGGAGACCGCTGTTCTACCAATTGGAACTACACCCCTGCAATGGAGATGAATTATACTGATGCCAAGCCAAAGGTAAAGGGTAAAAGGTTAAAAAGTTTGAATTGTTTGGCTGTTCGGCTATTTTATAAACAAAGGCAGCAGCCAGTATAAGGAATGTTACTCACCGCTGCCGTTATTATTTACTTATCTTCTTCATTTCACAAAATCTAAATTTATCAGGGTAAGGGTAAACATCTTCATAAATACCCTCAGCAACGTTTTTCTGAGATTGTTGCCAGTAGCTTGCCGTTAATAAATCTTCATGATGTATTTTAAATGCTTTTAAATATTTAGGGTTTGCAAGCGCGAAAGTTCCTAACTCTTCTGGGAACATATCCCCAGGCGCAACGGAATACCAGGGTTCAGCCGCGTAAATTTGCTCCTCAGTCACGGCCACAGGTTTTACTCTAAAATTAACTTCGTTCATGTAAGTAATTTCATCATAATCATAAAATATTACTCGGCCGTGCCGGGTAACCCCAAAGTTTTTTAATAACATATCACCAGGAAAAATATTGGCAGAAATGAGCTCTTTTATTGCTTGACCATAACCAGATAAAGCCTGTTCTATTTCTTCATCAGTTGCTTTAGCTAAATAAAGATTTAATGGCACCATGCGGCGTTCAATATATAAATGCTTAATAATGAGTAAGTCTCCTTCATAACGAAGCAGTGATGGGGCAACTTTTTGTAACTCTTCTAACACTTCAGTATCAAATCTGTCTTTAGGAAAAGCCACATCAGAGTATTCCATCGTATCGGCCATACGACCCACTCTATCGTGTAGTTTTACTAATCGGTATTTCCCTTTTACATCAGCACGGGTCATATTCTTGCTAGGAGAGAATTTATCTTTAATAATTTTAAAAACATAAGGATATGATGGTAGCGTAAATACTGACATCACCATGCCTTTTATTCCAGGTGCTAACGCTAATTTGTCATCACTGTTATCTAGATGATTTAAGAAATCACGATAAAATTGGGTTTTACCTTGTTTGTGAAAGCCGATAGCGGAATATAAATCAGCCTTAGTTTTATGAGGAATTAAACTTTGTAAAAAGTTTACTAGCGCATAAGGATGCAAGCAATCAACAAAAAAATAGGCACGGGCAAAACCAAATACTACCGCCATATCTTCACTTTTACTTAACAAGGCATCAATATATAAACCGCCTTCATCATCATTTAATACTGAAACAATAAAAGGGGTTTCGCCAGCAGGAGACAATACCCGACCAATTAAATAGGCGCCTTTATTGCGGTAAAAAGTAAAATCTAAAATATCAAACTGTAAATCTTCTAGTTTAAAACGGGTTTTATGGGCTTTACGACGAAAAGCTCGGATCAAAATATCAACGTCAGCACTTAAATCTCTAAAAGGAACCGTGCTTTTGTGAGCATTCATAATGTCGCAAACGGTTTCTTTTAAGCCTTTTATTTCTGGCTTGTAGCTGGTGTAAATACTTGGTGTCGGTCTGTCATCAAGCCGCTGAGCCGTGCTTTCTACAAAAATATAATCATTATGATAGTACTTACGATGAAACAACAAACAAAACACTGAGTTATAAAAAGTTTCAGCTAGCTCTGGCTGCATGTGGTCGGCGAGTAACTCAATATAGTTTTGTTTAACTTGAAGCCATAAATTGTCATCAAGCGAGTCAATGAAAAAATCTTGCTTCATGGTGTCATACGTTTCTTTCACCCTTTCTTCATAAAAGGTGGTTCGCGCTTTAGCCGCTTTTTGTACTTCACTCCACTGGGATTTATGAAAGCGTTGTTGGGCAGATTTGGTTATTTCTATAAATAAGTGAATATGGCGATCAAAGCCATTGATAATAGTGTTGGCTATGTCGCCAGCGAGATTTTTCATAAAGGCCTGCTAACTAAAGGGTTTTTCTGAGTATTAAAAGCATACGCTAAAATAATGACTAAGCGAGATTTTATCTGAAAATTTGTTAAATACTGATTATAACTAGTAATAATATCAAATTATCAACGTCTCAACGGATCTTTATCCAAGTAAATTTTCTTATTTAGCTTGCTATCAAAGGCTTCGAGCTCTAAAATCACGCGTCTAAATTATACTGTTTACACCATTATTTACACCGAACAAGGCTCTTTTTAATATATTATCATGCGCGTATCTGACTTTTCTTTCGATTTACCCACTGAGCTAATTGCTCGTTTCCCTAAAACTGATCGCACTGGCAGTCGATTAATGCTGCTTGAAGGGGATTCCGGCGCAATAACTGATCTTGGTTTTAAAGATATTCTAGCGCAATTAAATGCTGGCGATTTAATGGTATTTAATAATACCCGTGTTATTCCTGCACGTATGTTTGGGCAAAAATCTACGGGTGGTAAAATAGAGGTCTTGGTTGAGCGTTTAATCGATAAAAACACTGTGCTCGCTCACATTCGTTCGAGTAAATCGCCGAAAATAGGCGCTGAATTGTTACTTGAAGGGACAGCTAAAGCGACAATGGTTGCACGTCATGGGGCGTTGTTTGAACTGGAATTTCAGGGCGAAAAATCAGTACTTTCAATATTAGATGATATTGGTCATATGCCACTACCTCCTTATATAGACAGACCCGATGAAGATAGTGACCGTGAGCGCTATCAAACGGTATACAATGAAAAACCTGGTGCTGTAGCTGCACCTACAGCAGGTTTACATTTTGATGATGTATTACTTGAACAAATTAAAAGCAAAGGTGTTGAATTGGCTTTTGTTACTTTACATGTTGGTGCAGGTACTTTTCAGCCAGTAAAGGTTGATGAAATTGCTGATCACATTATGCATGCTGAATATGTTGAAGTGTCACCTGAGGTGATTGAGCAAATTAAAAAAACTAAAGCCAGTGGTGGACGAATTGTAGCGGTTGGCACTACCTCTGTACGTTCACTAGAAAGTGCCGCTAATTCAGCTGAAGTGGCAGGTAAAGAATTAACAGCTTTTTATGGTGATACGGATATTTTTATTACGCCAGGATATGAATTTAAATTAGTGGACGCATTGTTAACGAATTTTCATTTATCCGAATCCACACTGTTAATGCTAGTGAGTGCTTTTTCGGGTTATGACAATATTATGAATGCTTATCGCCATGCTATTCGTGAGCAATATCGCTTTTTTAGTTATGGTGATGCCATGTTTCTTACTAAACAAGCGTTAACTAAGAAAAATAGCGCTTCCTAGCTAAAAACGTTACCAGTACACCAACCATCAGCCTGTTTCGCTGTTAGGATAATATTATGGACACCAAAATGAAATATGAATTAATTAACACTGACGGTAAAGCCCGTCGTGGCCGTTTAACCTTTGCACGTGGTGTGGTAGAAACACCTGCATTTATGCCTGTAGGAACTTATGGCACGGTAAAGGGAATGAAAACAGAGGAAGTAGAAGCAACAGGTGCCCATATTATATTGGGTAATACTTTTCATTTAATGTTGCGCCCTGGTACCGATATTATTGAACAACATGGTGGTTTACATGGGTTTATGAACTGGGATAAGCCTATTTTAACTGACTCAGGTGGTTTTCAAGTATTCAGTTTAGGTAAAATGCGTAAAATCACTGAAGAAGGTGTCCGTTTTAGTTCGCCAGTTAATGGTGAAAAAATCATGCTAACACCTGAGCGTTCTATGGAAGTACAGCGTAAATTAGGCTCAGATGTTGTGATGATATTTGATGAATGTACTCCCTATCCAGCAACACATAAAGAGTCACAAGACTCGATGGAATTATCTCTTCGTTGGGCACAGCGTTCTAAAGATGCCCATGGTGATAACCCTTCAGCACTGTTTGGCATAGTGCAAGGCGGTATGTATGAAGATTTACGTGAAGTATCAATTAATGGCTTAAAAGCGATTGATTTTGATGGTTACGCCATAGGTGGTTTATCGGTAGGTGAGCCGAAAGTAGATATGATTCGCATTTTAGATCATACAGCCCCCTTGATTCCCGAAAATAAGCCCCGATACTTGATGGGAGTTGGTAAACCAGAAGATTTAGTTGAAGGTGTGCGTCGCGGTATTGATATGTTTGACTGTGTCATGCCAACCCGTAATGCCCGCAATGGCCATCTATTTGTTAATACTGGTGTGGTTAAGATCAGAAATGCGTGTAATAAAACTGATACTGGCCCACTAGATTCAACTTGTGACTGTTATACATGTAAAAATTATTCACGCGCTTATTTACATCATTTAGATAAGTGTAAAGAGATTTTAGGATCGCAATTAAACACCTTACATAATTTACATTTTTATCAAAAAGTAATGCAAGGTTTGCGTGATGCTATTGAGCAAGGTAAATTAGACGCGTTTGTTGCAGAGTTTTATGCATTACGTGATTTACCTGTGCCACCATTAGCAGAAGGTAGTAAACAAGTTTAGTTTACGCCTAAAGTAAAAACTAAAGTAATTATCGAAGTTTAATAAATCTTGTGGCTTAATATTTTGTAGCTGTCTTGTTCAATTGTAAGGAAAATGCATACTAATGATATTAGTCATTGGGTGCCTTTAACATATTAATTGAGCAGAAGAGTAATAAAATATAAAGTCATTAACTAATTATAAAAAAAGTAGAGGAATTTATGAGTTTATTTATCAGTACAGCCCACGCCGCAGACGCTACAGCCACCGCTGGTGGCGGTATGGAAATGATCATCATGTTAGCCGTATTTGGTTTGGTTTTTTACTTTATGATTTATCGCCCACAAGCTAAGCGCGTGAAAGATCATAAAGGCTTAATGTCAGCATTAACCAAAGGCGATGAAGTGTTAACACAAGGCGGTATTGTTGGCAAAATCGTTAAAGTATCGGATGAAAAAGATTTTATCGTGGTTAATATCAGTGAAGGTACAGACGTTACTGTACAAAAAGGCGCTATTAACGCCGTACTTCCTAAAGGCACAATGAAATCTTTATAGCTTTACCGTTGTTAGTTGGCTTTATTTTATCATCAAAAGTACTCATTGACTGATGTCAATTCCGTGCATTTTCTTTGAACTAAAGTCAACTACCTTAGCTAAAATCTATAAAGTGAATGATGAAAAATAAAAAGGACAAATTGTGTTAAACAAATACCCCTTATGGAAAACACTCATGGTAGCATTTATTATTGCCATTGGTGCGCTTTATGCCACACCAAACTTATATGGTGAAGATCCTGCTGTACAAGTATCAGGGTTACGTGGCGTTGAAGCGAATATGGCAACACTTGATACCATTAAAGCTAACCTCACTGATAATAACATTGCCTTTACGGGAATTGTGTTAGAGAAGGGGCAAGTATTAACCCGCTTTAACAATACCGAAGATCAATTAAGAGCTCGAGATGTGCTTGATGACAATCTAGGTAAAAAATATTCAGTAGCACTTAACTTAACGCCGGCAACACCTGATTGGTTGGCCGTAATTGGCGGAACGCCAATGAAGTTAGGCTTAGACTTAAGCGGTGGTGTTAGCTTCTTAATGGAAGTAAACATGAAAGAAGCCATTAATAAAGCCAAAGTGGGTATGGTGAGTGATTTTCGTGGTGATTTACGTAATGAAAAGATTCGTTATCGCAGCGTAAAAGAAGATGGTAATACTATTGTTGTTAAGTTTCGTAAAGTGGAAGATCTTGAAAAAGGTCAATCGTTATTGAAAAAACGTTATAGAGATTTATTGTTAACCTCTAACGATGACACCTTAACGCTCAATGCACGCATGACAGAAAAAAAGTTAAAAGAAATTCGTGAATACGCCTTACAGCAAAATATTACGATTATTCGTAATCGTGTTAATGAACTGGGTGTTGCTGAGCCTTTGGTTCAACGTCAAGGTAAAAAGCATATCCTTATCGAATTACCTGGCGTACAAGATACGGCTAAAGCAAAAGAAATTCTCAATGCTACCGCGACTATCGAGTTTAGATTAGTTGATAATGAAGGCGATTTAAGCGCCGCATTAAATGGGCGAATTCCTGCAAGCTCTATTTTATTACGAGAGAAAGACGGCACCCCTGTTTTATTAAAGAAACGTATCATGCTAACAGGTGATCATATTACTGATGCCAAGTCTGGCTTTGATGAATACTCACGCCCGCAAGTTAATATCTCTCTTGATAGTGCTGGTGGTAGTAAAATGTCTAACGGCACTAAAAGTAATATTGGTAAGCCTATGGCAACCGTATTTATTGAATATAAACCAACCGATAGACGAGATCTTGAAGGGAATATTATTTTTGAAAAAGTACAAGAAGTTATCTCTGTCGCTACTATTCAATCCCGCTTAGGTAAAAGCTTTAGAATTACTGGAGCTGGATCACAAACAGAAGCGCATAATTTAGCCTTATTATTACGAGCCGGTGCGTTAATTGCTCCTATTGCTATTGTTGAAGAGCGCACTGTTGGCCCAACGTTAGGTGCTGAAAACGTGCAGTTAGGTTTTCAAGCCATTCTACTGGGTTTCGGATTAGTCTTTATTTTTATGGTTATCTACTATCGTGCCTTTGGTGTGGTAGCTAACTTGGCGCTTGGTGCCAATTTAGTGCTGATTATTGGTGTTATGTCGCTTATTCCAGGCGCAACATTAACACTCCCTGGTATGGCAGGTATTGTGCTTACGGTTGGTATGGCGGTTGATGCCAATGTACTTATATTTGAACGTATTCGTGAAGAAATCCGAGAAGGAAAAAGTATTCAACAAGCAATACATCAAGGATATGATGCGGCATTTTCAACCATTATAGATGCGAATATCACCACGTTAATTGCTGCACTTATTTTGTTTGCTGTTGGTACCGGTCCAGTGAAAGGTTTTGCTGTCACTTTATCCATTGGTATTCTTACTTCAATGTTTACCTCAGTTGTTGGTACACGAGCAGTAGTGAATGCAATTTGGGGCGGTAAAAGCCTTAAAAAGCTATCTATATAGAAAAGGCGGGAATTTAAACTTATGCAAATTTTACAATTAAAAGAAACCGTCGCTTTTATGAGCTATCGAAAAATAGCGATGATTTTTAGTACGCTATTAATGATTGCGTCGATAGCATCGCTAGCCACAAATAAACTAAACTTTGGTTTAGATTTTACCGGTGGCACTTTGATTGAGGTAGGCTTCGAAGAAGCAGCAGACCTTAAAAAAATACGCCAAGTCATGAGCGATAATGGTTTTGATGACGCGAAAGTACAATTTTACGGTAGCAGCCGTGATGTTGTTATTCGTTTAGGGTTACGCGAAGATGTTAAAGCTGAAATGCTTGGCAACGAAGTGTTAGCTATTCTTGAATCAGGCTCTGGTCAAAAAGTTGATATGCGCCGGATTGAATTTGTTGGTGCGAGTGTTGGTGATGAATTAGCAGAGCAGGGCGGTTTAGCGATGTTAACTGCGCTTATCTGTATTCTCATTTATGTGGCTTTTCGGTTTGAATGGCGCTTTGCTGTCGGTTCAGTTGTTGCCTTATTTCATGATGTATTATTAACGCTTGGCCTATTTTCAGTTTTGCAGCTGGAATTTGATTTAACGGTGCTAGCGGCAATACTTGCAGTTATTGGTTACTCACTCAATGATACTATTGTCGTTTCGGATCGCATCCGGGAAAATTTTCGTAAAATTCGAGACAGCCAAGCTGAAGATGTCATCAATATTTCATTAACACAAACTCTAAGTCGTACTTTTATTACGTCAATAACCACCTTGTTAGTATTAGCTGCCTTGTTTTTTAGAGGAGGCGAATTAATTCACGGTTTTGCAACAGCATTATTATTTGGTGTATTTGTAGGAACCTATTCTTCTATTTATGTCGCTTCATTAGTTGCATTAGCCTTAGGTATATCTAGAGAAGACTTAATGCCAGAAGTGATTGAGAAAGAAGGTGAGGATCAAGAGCAAATGACGCCGCAGTAACACGTTTTTAAGTTATTGGTTAACATTAGTGAATATATCGATGAGTCAAAGCCAAGTGGTGTTAACTACTTGGCTTTTATTTTATCTGAAAGAGCTATTTCTTTGCACTAAACTTATCCTTACTGTATGCTGCACGCCTGCTTCTAGCACCAAATTTGTTACTCGAAAATTAAACTTTAAAGTTAATTTCGACCCCTGTAACTTCATACCAAGAGATAATTTATGAGTTTAATTTCCGCGGATACTGCTGAGAATACAATAAAGATGAGTTTTAACGATTTAGGTTTATCTGAGCCATTACTTAAAGCAGTACGTGACCAAGGTTACGACACACCTTCACCTATTCAGGCACAGGCTATTCCAGCGGTTCTTTCTGGTCGAGATGTCATGGCGGCAGCACAAACAGGCACTGGTAAAACAGCTGGTTTTACTTTACCGTTATTAGAACGTTTATCTAAAGGCGGACGAGAAGAAAGTCGTGTGCAATCAAACAATGTTCGTGCGTTAGTATTAACGCCAACCAGAGAGTTAGCAGCACAAGTTAGTGACAGTATTGCTACCTATGGTAAATATCTAAACCTGCACTCAACCGTGGTCTTTGGTGGGGTTAAAATAAACCCACAAATGATGCGTCTGCGACAAGGTGTGGATGTACTTGTCGCAACGCCTGGCCGCTTAATGGATTTGTGCAATCAAAAGGCAGTGAGATTTTCACAGCTTGAAGTACTGATTTTAGATGAAGCCGACCGTATGCTTGATATGGGCTTTATTCGCGATATTAAAAAAATCATTGCGCTTTTACCTAAGCAGCGTCAAAACTTACTTTTTTCAGCAACATTTTCGCCTGATATACGTGCTTTAGCCAAAGGTATGGTGAACAACCCGTTAGAGATATCAGTTAATGCCGAAAACTCTACTGCCGAAAAAGTTACTCAATGGTTAATGGCTGTTGATAAAAAACGCAAACCTGCGCTATTGACGCATTTGATAAAAGAAAATAGCTGGAAACAAGTGTTAGTGTTTACTAAAACTAAACATGGCGCGAATAAGCTTACCCAATATTTAGAAGCTGAAGGACTTACTGCCGCAGCAATTCATGGTAATAAAAGCCAGGGCGCACGTACTAAAGCATTAGCTTCTTTTAAAGATGGTCGCGTACAAATTTTAGTGGCGACCGATATTGCGGCGCGTGGTATTGATATTGATTTATTACCACAAGTCGTTAATTTCGATTTACCGAATGTACCTGAGGATTATGTGCATCGTATCGGTCGTACAGCGCGTGCAGGTAATACCGGCCAAGCGGTGTCTCTAGTCTGTAATGATGATTTGAAATTGTTGTGGGATATTGAGCAAGTAATACAGCAACATATTGAACGCAAAGTGATAGACAGATTTGCACCCGTGAATGCACTAGGTGAGTCTCGACCGATTAGATCATTAAAAGCGAAAAAGCCTAAAAGCCCGAATAATGCAAATAAGCCTAAAGTTGAACATAAAGATGGTCAACATTTAAGTAAAGGTCATAAGCCTCAATCAAACAGAAGCAATACGACCAATAAACCTAACAATAACAGCAATCGTCGTTCAAAACCTACCCAGAACAAATAAGTTTAATGGTTAAATATAGCTAACCTAAGTAGCTAAAATAACGTATCTGTTAATCATTATAGAGTTAGCCAGCCTTGGCTAACTCAGTTTTTATAACAAAATTATAAAATAACACGTTCTTGACTACTATTTATTATTGGTTGGGTGAAAAATAGCCTAAGTTAGTCATGTTCTGTGTTGAAAAAACATCAATAACATTACCAATAACAATCAGACTTGGGGGTTTGATTTTGTGTGATATGACTAAGTCCTCTAAGGTAGATATGGTACCTTTTATTACTTGTTGATCAGCGTGAGTGCCTTTGCGGATTAATGCAGCTGGTGTGTTTTTATCTCGACCTGCACTAATCAACTGCTCAGTGATAATGGGTAAAGTTTTTATACCCATATAAAACACTATCGTTTGTTGGGCATCATTTAATGTATGCCAAGGTAAGTCTAGCGCACCATTTTCATGCACGTTACCCGTAATAAAGGTGCAACTTCGCGCGACTTGTCGGTGAGTGAGCGGAATGCCCGCATAGCTAGTACACGCAGACGCAGCAGTCATGCCAGGGACAATATGACAAGCAACGCCATTAGCTAATACAAACTTAGCCTCTTCACTACCACGCCCAAAAACAAAGGGATCGCCACCTTTAAGTCTTACTACTTTTTTACCTAACTTGGCATGCTTAACTAATAATTGGTTGATGCCATCTTGTGGTACACGGTGCTCAGCTTGCTTTTTACCCACATATATTTTTTCGCAACTACTCGGTACTAAAGTCATTATTTCTTCACTGACAAGGCGATCGTAAATAACGATATCGGCTTGTTTAATAAAACGAAATGCTTGTATGGTCAGTAAATCAGCATCACCAGGGCCAGCACCTACTAAAGCGACTTCGCCAGCAATGAACGCCTGTTTATTTATACCAATATTTTTCATTATGTATTACTACTTTTATTTATTAACTCATTATTATAAGAGATAAGGCAAAAAAAGCGCCAATAGGCGCTTTTTTTTTAAATATAACTCGTTTATAAGTTTTTAGTGATGAAATTACTTATTTAACGCTTCACCTAAATGTGGACGAATATCTTTTAAAATTTCTTTTAATAAATGTGTACTACTAGCGACAATATTGCCTGATTTAGCATGATTATGCCCACCAGTAAAGTCAGTTACTAAGCCACCCGCTTCAATAATCAATAGTTCGCCTGCTGCACTATCCCAAGGTTTTAAACCAATTTCGAAGAAACCGTCTACTCGACCTGCTGCTACATATGCTAAATCAAGAGCAGGACAACCAGCACGACGCATATCAGCTGTTTTTTCAAAAAGAGACGTGAACATAGCCATATAAGGTTTGGTATGTTGTCTGTGCTTAAAAGGAAAACCAGTAGCTAAGATAGTCGCCGATAAATTTTTATGTGCTTTGACCCTAATACGCATATTATTTAGCTGCGCACCTTTGCCGCGACTTGCTGTGAATAATTCACCACGAATAGGATCGAAAATAACAGCTTGGTCAAGTTTGCCTTTTACTTTTAAGGCAATAGAAACGGCAAACTGAGGAATACCTTTAATGAAATTATTGGTGCCATTTAATGGATCTATTATCCATTGATAATCATCGTCACTGCCTTTCAATACACCTGACTCTTCACCTATTATGGTGTGTTCTGGATATGATTTACGAAGTGTCTCAATAATAGCTTCTTCAGCAGCAGTGTCAGCACTAGTAACAAAATCGTTAGAGCCTTTTGATTCAATTTCAACTTTATCAAGTTGCTCAAAAGAGCGAATAATAACTTTTCCTGCATTGCGCGCAGCGCGCACAGCGATATTTAGCATGGGATGCATAACAGAGTACCTATTTTAAATGACTTTTAAAAGAACGACGTTGACCCCAAGCACTATAAAACTAAAGGATAAATCAAGCGCGCGGATTATAGCAAGATACAACTCACTTGGCGATAGTATTCTTGAATAAAGCGAATGATTATGAGTATAGTTGCTAATTTAGCGTGTTTTTTGTTAAGCACAGCAGTAATCTTCTATGTTAGAATTGCCAATATAGAAACGAGTCTATACCCGTTATCAATCAGGATGCATATTTTCTGCACATTTGAGTGGTAATGAGTATATAAGCATCATATAGAGATAAAAATGTCAGATTCAGAAAATAATAAATTATCAGGAAGCCTGTTAGATAAGGTTCGTATTGTTTTAGTTAATACTTCAGATTGTCGAAATATTGGGAGTGCCGCCCGCGCAATGAAAACCATGGGCTTAAGTCAGTTGGTTTTAGTAGATCCTATTGAAATGCCTAATGGTCAAGCGCAAGCACTAGCAGCAGGGGCAACTGACGTATTATCAAATGCAAAAGTTGTTAGTAGCTTAAGTGAAGCTATTGATGATTGTGGTTTAGTTATTGGTACCAGCGCTCGCTCACGTACGCTACCTTGGCCTATGTTAGAGCCACGAGGTTGTGGTGAAAAAATGATAATAGAAGCAAGTGAGCATCCTGTCGCGTTAGTGTTTGGCCGTGAAAGTAGCGGTTTAACTAATGACGAGTTACAACAGTGCCATTTTCATGTGCAGATACCGGCAAACCCGGACTATAGTTCACTTAATCTTGCTATGGCTGTACAAACATTAAGTTACGAAATTCGCACGAGTTATCTGCTTTCATTAGATGAAGACAAGCAAGAACACAGTACGGGTAATGGTACTTATATTGGAAAAAATAGTTTTGCTAAACAGACTTTTAATGCTAAAAGTGAAGACAATGAACTTTATCCTATGACTGAAGAAACAGAACGTTTTTATCAGCACTTTGATAATGCACTTAAAGCTACAGGATTTATTGGTGATAAACATCCGGGTTTAGTGATGACAAAATTGAGACGTTTATTTAACCGAGCCCGCCCTGATGTTAAAGAAATAAAAATGATGCGAGGCATTCTTGCATCAATAGAAAGAGCTTCAATGAAAGGGCATCAATAGTAAGCATTTGTATTTAAAGCTTAAGAATAAATAAAAGGAAATAATATGTTTAGCCGTACTATTGGCCGAATGAAAGAAGACATTAATAGTGTTTTTGATAGAGACCCTGCCGCGCGCACTACGTTTGAAGTGTTGCTTAATTACCCTGGGTTGCATGCTATTTGGATACATAGGCTAAGCCATCGATTATGGCTTGCTAACTGGAAGCTCATGGCAAGAACAATATCTACCTTTTCACGTTGGTTGACAGGTATTGAAATTCATCCAGGGGCTACGTTGGGACGTCGTTTCTTTATTGACCATGGAATGGGTGTTGTGATTGGTGAAACAGCTGAAATTGGTGATGATGTTACTTTATATCACGGTGTTACTTTAGGAGGAACGAGTTGGCATACAGGTAAGCGCCACCCCACCTTATCGGATAATGTAGTTATTGGTGCAGGAGCACAAGTACTGGGCCCTATTACTATCGGTAAGGGAGGTAAAGTGGGTTCAAACTCTGTTGTCGTCAGAGACCTACCAGAAAATGCCACTGCTGTTGGTATCCCTGCACGTATTGTTAACGCTAAGGATAATAATTCTTTGCTTGATAGTGATTCAGGCGACGATATTAATGCTAACTTAGGCAAAGATTCACGTGATAAAGCCGCGAAAAAATTTGGCTTTGATGCATATGCTGTCTCTACGGATAATCCAGATCCAGTCGCTAAAGCGATTGGTCGCCTGCTTGACCATATGCATTTGATGGATGATCGTGTGTCAACGTTATGTAAGGAAGTAAATAATCTAGGTGGTGATATTTGTCCTAACAATTTACCTGAGCTTAACATTGGTGAATTTGTTGAAGATGAAAAAGAGGCCGCTAAACGTAGAGAAAGTATAGTGGCACGTTTTGATCCCGAGATATAATAAGGGATAATAGCTTATTTTTAATAAAATTTATTCATAGCGAAAAGCAATAGTTGACTAAAACACTCAACTATTGCTTTTCGCGTCTAGATTATTAGTGTAGAATACTTGAGTATATTACTCAGGTATATATTTGACTATTTTGTAGGGATATGTAAAATTGCGCAAAATTAGCATTCTTGTAGCTATTTGAGTTCCTGCAAAAAATAAATATAATCATTCAATAGCATGTATTAAATTGAGCACATTATGAGATTAACCTCTAAAGGCCGGTATGCGGTGACAGCAATGTTAGATGTCACCATTCATGCCTCGCATGGACCTGTATCATTAGCTGATATCTCTGAGCGACAAGGTATATCTCTATCGTACTTAGAGCAATTGTTTTCTAAATTACGAAAATATGGCTTAGTTAATAGTATTCGTGGTCCAGGCGGAGGTTATCGTTTGGGTAGGTGCTCAGCAGAGATAGCTATTGCAGATATCATTATTGCAGTTAACGAGAGTGTAGATGCTACAAAATGCCAAGGAAAAGGAAATTGCCAAGGTGGACAACAATGCATAACACATTCTTTATGGGAAGACTTGAGTGAACGAATTGAAGAATTTTTGAAAAATATTACCCTAGCAGAGTTAGTTGCTAAACATGATGTACAAGCTGTTTCTAAGAGGCAAAGTGATATACACAAGCGCAGCAATAAAGAACAATCCTTAGAAACAATTATCCCCATAACTTTTTAAAGAACATAGTATTAAGTGGAGAAAGACAGCAAATGAAGCTTCCTATTTATTTTGATTATTCAGCAACTACCCCTGTTGATAAACGTGTAGCAGAAAAAATGATGCAATATATGACTACAGATGGTCATTTTGGTAACCCTGCATCACGCTCGCACAAGTTTGGCTGGCAAGCAGAAGAAGCCGTTGATATTGCTCGCAATCAAATAGCTGAATTAATTAACGCAGACCCTCGTGAAATCGTTATCACATCAGGTGCAACAGAATCTAATAACCTTGCAATCAAAGGTGCTGCACATTTCTATCACAAGAAAGGTAAACATATTATTACCTGTAAAACAGAGCATAAAGCTGTTTTAGATACGTGTCGAGAATTAGAGCGTGAAGGTTTTGAAGTGACTTATCTTGATCCTGAAGATAACGGCTTAATTGACTTAAATAAACTTGAAGCGGCCATGCGTGAAGATACTGTTTTGGTTAGTATTATGCATGTAAACAATGAAATTGGTGTTATTCAAGATATCAGTGAAATTGGCGAAATGTGTCGTGCTCGTAAAATTATTTTTCATGTTGATGCCGCGCAAAGTGCCGGAAAAATACATATTGACATGCAGCATTTGAAAGTTGATTTATTGTCTATATCAGCACACAAAATGTATGGGCCCAAAGGTATTGGCGCACTATACGTCAGCCGTAAGCCGCGCATCCGTCTCGAATCACAAATGCACGGTGGCGGTCACGAACGTGGTATGCGTTCAGGTACATTAGCAACGCATCAAATTGTTGGTATGGGTGAAGCTGCTAGAATTGCTAAAGAAGAGATGGACCAAGATCTTAAGCATGTAACCGTGATGCGTGATCGTTTATGGGCTGGTTTAAATATGATGGAACAAGTCTTTGTTAATGGTGATTTTGATAAACGCTATCCAGGTAATTTAAATGTTAGCTTCAACTTTGTTGAAGGTGAGTCATTAATTATGGCGTTGAAAGATTTAGCGGTATCTTCTGGTAGCGCTTGTACCTCAGCAAGTCTTGAGCCTTCCTATGTTTTACGTGCATTAGGATTAAATGATGAAATGGCGCACAGCTCTATACGTTTTAGTTTTGGTCGTTTCACTACGGCAGAAGAAATAGATTACGCTATCGCGCTTATACAAAAATCTATTGGTCATTTGCGTGACATGTCACCGCTTTGGGAAATGTTCAAAGACGGTATTGATTTAGACTCAATTGAATGGGCAGCACACTAGATCTTTACTTAAGTAATTAAGGTAAATAAAGATAACGTACGCACTTAGGAGAAAATATTATGGCTTATAGCGAAAAAGTAATCGATCATTATGAAAACCCACGTAACGTTGGATCAATGGATAAAAATGATCCATCAGTAGCAACAGGCATGGTTGGCGCACCGGCGTGTGGCGATGTAATGAAGTTACAACTTAAAATATCTGAAGATGGCATTATAGAAGATGCTAAATTTAAAACTTACGGCTGTGGCTCTGCTATTGCTTCAAGCTCATTGGTTACCGAGTGGGTAAAAGGTAAATCAATTGAAGAAGCAGGTGAAATTAAAAATACGGCTATTGCTGAAGAATTAGCCTTACCACCGGTAAAAATTCATTGCTCAATTTTGGCTGAAGATGCAATTAAAGCAGCGATTGAAGATTATAAAAGCAAGCAAGGCTAATAATTTTTAAACGTTGAGCTACAAAAGAATAAAGTGAGAAAGTAGAATGTCAGTAACTATGACGCCAGAGGCAACAGAACGCGTTAAATCTTTTATGACTAACCGAGGTAAAGGCCTTGGTTTACGTCTAGGGATAAAAACTACGGGTTGCTCAGGTTTAGCTTATGTACTTGAGTTTGTTGATGATTTAAATGAAGATGATGAAGTTTTTAACATCGAAGACGTAAAAATCATCATTGATGCCAAAAGCTTGGTTTACCTTGATGGCATTCAGCTAGATTTTGTTAAAGAAGGCCTCAATGAAGGCTTTCAGTTTACCAACCCAAACGCTAAAGGTGAGTGTGGTTGTGGTGAATCATTTAACGTTTAACATTGTGATAACAAATTTATCTCTTTGATATTTTGTCCTGCTGCCGTGTTGTAAGTACTCATTGACTAGCGTCAACTCCGTGCTTTCGCCTTGCATCAGAACAAAATACCTTTGAGCTAAATTCGTTATAATTTAGTCAATTTTAGAGTGCAATTTTTTTATTGAAATAAACACAACGCGCTAATCTACGAGAACTATTTTGAATTACTTCCAGTTATTCGCCATTGAAGTTTCTTTTGATGTCGATCTAAATCATCTATCACAATCTTATCAAACGTTGCAAAAAGCAGTTCATCCTGACAGGTTCGCTCATGCTTCATCTCAAGATCAATTATTGGCAGTGCAAAAATCTGCTGAAATTAATGATGCTTATCAAACACTCAAGCAACCATTAAAGCGCGCTGAATATATATTAACGCTGCGCGGTGTTGATATGCCGAATGAGCAACAATCATTTAGTGATACACGTTTTTTAATGCAACAAATGGAACTAAGAGAAATGCTTGGCGACGTGAAGTTTTCCGATGATCCAGAGTCAGCTTTTAATCATGCTCAACAGGTGTTGGCACAGGAGTATCAACAACTCGTTGATACGATGCAACAACAAATACTTGAAAATAATACAGCAGCAAATACGCTAGCATGCGATAATTTACGTAAGTTAAAGTTTTACCAAAAACTCAATATTGAGCTTGATCGTCTCGAAGATAGTTTGTTTGATGACTAATGAGTACAAATGACTTAGTTAACAAACAGTATCATAGCGAAATTTAAATATAACACCGAATTCATAAAATATGGCTTTATTACAAATTGCAGAACCCGGTCAAAGTACCGTTCCTCACGAACATAGATTAGCCGCAGGTATTGATTTAGGCACCACTAATTCATTAATTGCCAGTGTACAAAGTGGAAATGCTACTACCTTAGTGGATCAACAGGGTCGTGATATTCTACCTTCTATTGTTAACTATCAAGTTCCTTTACAAGACACTCTATTAGGCAAAAATACTTCCGTAGGTAATAGTATTTTAGTTGGCGAAGCAGCGAAAGCGCTAAGTGTTAGCGATCCGCAAAATACCATTGTGTCAGCCAAACGTTTAATTGGCCGTTCATTGGCGGACATTCGCAGTAAGTATCCTTCATTGCCATATCAGTTTTGTGGTGATGATAATCATCCTGAAATAGTGACTCGTCAAGGTAATATTAATCCGATACAAGTGTCGGCTGAAATATTAAAAACCTTAGCAGAACGAGCGGAGCAAGCATTAGGTGGTAAGTTAACGGGTGTGGTAGTGACTGTACCTGCACATTTTGATGATGCTCAACGCCAAAGTACGAAAGATGCGGCTAAACTTGCAGGTGTTAATGTTTTACGTTTATTAAATGAACCTACAGCGGCTGCTTTAGCCTATGGGCTTGACTCAGGACAAGAGGGCGTTATTGCTATCTACGATTTAGGTGGAGGCACGTTTGATATTTCTATTTTACGTCTAAATAAAGGTGTATTTGAAGTCTTGGCTACCGGTGGTGATTCAGCACTTGGTGGTGACGATTTTGATGTAGTACTCGTAGACTATCTTGTTGAAAAGGCTGGTTTAACTCGCCCATTATCTCCTTCGTTAGAACGTCAATTAATGCAACAAGCTTGTTTAGCTAAAGAACAGTTAACTGAGCAAGAAAGTGTTGATGTTGTATTAACGTTAGATTCTCAGTTAGACTCTTTGTTAAGTAAAGAAAAAACGTGGACTACTACCTTAAGTAAGGAAACGTTTGACGGTTTAATTGCTGTATTAGTTAAAAAAACCTTACGCGCTTGTCGCCGTAGTTTAAAAGATGCACAAATTAGCACTGATGAGGTGTTAGAAGTTGTTATGGTGGGTGGCTCTACACGGGTGCCATTAGTGCTCAGTGAAGTAGAGAAATATTTTAATAAACCACCATTAACGTCTATTGATCCTGATAAGGTTGTTGCTATTGGCGCAGCTATTCAAGCGGATATTTTAGCGGGTAATAAACCAGACAGTGACATGTTGTTGCTTGACGTTATACCATTATCATTAGGTTTAGAGACTATGGGTGGCTTGGTTGAAAAAGTTATCCCGCGTAATACCACAATACCTGTGGCAAAAGCGCAAGAGTTTACTACTTTTAAAGACGGTCAAACAGCCATGGCGGTTCATGTATTGCAAGGCGAACGGGAGTTAGTTGACGATTGTCGTTCGCTAGCACGTTTCGAATTACGTGGTATTCCACCAATGACGGCAGGTGCTGCACATATTCGTGTTACTTTTAAAGTTGATGCGGATGGCTTATTATCAGTTAGTGCGATGGAAAAATCATCGAGCGTTGAATCGAGTATCGAAGTTAAACCTTCTTTTGGCTTAGATGACAGTAAAATAGCGCAAATGATTAAAGATTCAATGAACAATGCTAAGGCTGATATAGATGCACGTATGTTAAAAGAGCAGCAAGTAGAAGCAGCACGCGTAATTGAGTCAATTCAAGCTGCGTTATCTACTGATAGCCATTTATTATCAGCACAAGACATAAATGATATTGACGTGACGATTAAAGCCTTAGCTCAAGTTAGCCAAGGCAGTGATATCGGTGCTATTGAAGCGGCAATTGATAAATTAGATCACAGTACAGCGATATTTGCAGAGCGTCGAATGGATAGCTCTATTAATAAAGCATTAGCAGGCCAATCGGTAGAGAAGCTTTAGTAGAGCGACGAGAATAAAGAGATTAGATAACATGCCAAAAATTATATTTTTACCCAATGCAGAGCTATGCCCAGATGGCGCAGTAGTGGAAGCTGAAAAAGGTGAGAGCGTTTTAAACGTTGCCTTAAGAAACGACATTGGTATTGAACATGCTTGTGAAAAAGTATGCGCCTGTACAACGTGTCACGTTATTATTCGAGAAGGTTTTGACTCTATCGAAGAAGGCGATGAACTTGAAGAAGACATGCTTGATAAAGCATGGGGGCTAGAGCCTGAATCACGTCTTAGCTGCCAATCAATCGTTGGTGATGAAGACTTAGTGGTAGATATTCCTAAATACACAGTCAATATGGTATCTGAGGTTCATTAATCTCATTTAATGGAAATCAGTTAACTAACGTTATATAAAAATAGGTAGTCGCATGAAAATGTTACTGCCTTTTTTGTATAAAATACAAATGATTTTTATAGATAAATCCTCAAATCGTTGAACATAGATAAAACGTTATTCCAATATTTTTGGGTTAACGTCACGTTGATGTGACTTGTTTAGCCGGTGCATAAGTAAAAATTGAAATATATGAATAATCAGAAAACTTGTTTTACTCCCTTTAAACATAACATTGAAGGTTATGTTTTACCTGAGCGTTTCACCTTTCCATTTTATTATGAGCCACATCCACTGTGCCTATTGGCAGCCCAAGAATTACAACAACAATTAAGTAACAATGCTTATTACCAGAAAGAGTTTACTCAAACGGGGAAGATGTTTGGGGTGCTGTTAGCTAAAAATGAGCAAGGCGAAGTGGGTTATCTTTGTGCTTTTTCGGGTAAGTTAACAATAGATGAGGCTGGGACTAATCCGGATAGGGCTAGTCAGAATACAATTAATTTTGTGCCACCTGTTTTTGACCCGTTTACACATGCAGAATTTTATAAAACGCAGAGCGTTATTATTAATCAGCTGAATCATCAATTAACACAGTTGGAAGATCACGATGAACTGAAACAATGCCAGACAATCCTTATTGATTTGGAAGGAAACTTTAAGGATGAAGTTAGTACTTATCAGCAGATAATGTCACTAAATCGAGCCAACAGGAAACAGCTACGAAACGCAGCTGAACTCTCATTAAGTAACCTCGACTTTATTGAAGTAAAAGCCGCGTTAGCTAAAGAAAGTGTTGTTGATAAAAATAGCTTACGTGATTTGAAAGTGCATTGGTTAGAAAAAATCACCACGGCACAAGAAAAACTTCATGTTTTTACTGATGAAATTACGCAGCTTAAAGATAAGCGCAAACAATTATCGAACGCTTTACAAAATAAACTATTTGAGCAATATAGTTTTTTAAATAGCGCGGCGATTGAAAAAAATCTTGCCGAGTTATTTCTTGATACACCTTATCAAACCCCACCAGCAGGTGCGGGAGATTGTGCGGCACCGAAGTTGTTACAATATGCCTTTAAGTTTGGGTTAACTCCTTTGGCTATGACCGAGTTTTGGTGGGGGCAATCGCCTAAATCTGAAATACGTCAACATAAAAAAATTTATGGTGCCTGTATTGGTAAATGTAAACCTATTCTTGCTCATATGTTATCAGGCATGACGTTAGATGATGATCCTTTATTGATAAACCCAGCAGAGAATGACGCGCTTGACATTGTTTATCAAGACGATGCTATTGCCGTGGTTAATAAACCCAGTGGGCTGTTATCAGTACCAGGTAAAAATATCGAAGACTCAGTATATTCACGCATAAAGCAGCAGTTTCCTAACGCCACTGGCACATTGATTGTGCATCGATTGGATATGGCAACCTCAGGTTTGATGGTGCTAGCATTGACACAAAGAGCGCAAAAAAACATACAGAAGCAATTTATTAGTCGTATGATTAAAAAACGTTATGTGGCATTACTTGAAGGAAAAGTAGAAGGGCGACTTGATGAAAGTTCAGTTGATTTTTCTGATAAAAAGTCAGGGGATATTACGTTGCCGTTACGTGGTGATTTTGATGATAGACCAAGGCAGTTAGTGTGTTTTGAGCAGGGTAAGGCGGCTAAAACTCAGTGGCAAGTTATCGAACAAATAGCGGGAAGAACTAAACTTTATTTATATCCAGAAACTGGGCGAACACATCAACTTCGTGTGCATTGCGCCCACCCCTTAGGATTAAACTTACCTATATTGGGTGATGATTTATATGGCAGCAATAATCATTCTAGCAGCAATTATACTGACGGTAAAAATATTCAACGCTTACACTTGCATGCCGAAATGTTAACACTGAGCCATCCGATCACTAAAGAAGTCATGACGTTTCAAATAGATGCTGAGTTTTAAACGTTTTATTTTGGACTTTGATTCAATCATTTATCATATTGACCTGCGACAAAAATAGCTGAACACTCTGTGCTATCTAGATATACGGTTCATCTTGAAAATAAAAAAGCCCATCATAAAGATGGGCTTGGTATGTTAGGTGAGTTACTTCTTTATTTATTAATCTTTAACTTCTGCGTTGTGATAAACATTTTGCACATCATCACAATCATCTAACATCGCAATAAACTTTTCAAAATTATCGAGATCATCTTCACCTTCAATATCAATATAGTTTTGTGGCACCCAAGTGATTTCTTCAACTTCTAAGTCAAACTCAGGCATCGAGTTGGCAAATTCGGTTTTTATTTTAAAGAATTCAGTATGTGGTGCGTAAACGGTAATAATGCCGTCTTCTAACTCAACATCACTCACATCTATATCAGCCATCATTAAGTTTTCTAACACCGTTTCGTCATCTTCACCTTTAAAAGCAAATACTGCTTGGTGATCAAACATGTGCGATACCGTGCCAGAAGAGCCAATTTTAGAATGCGTTTTGGTAAAACACTGGCGTACATCTTTAATCGTTCGGTTACCGTTATCGGTTAAACAGTCAATAATTACCATGCAATTACCGGGACCAAAACCTTCATAACGTGCTTCAACAAAATCTTCACCACCAGCACCAGAAGCTTTTTTAAGCGCATTATCAATTACATGAGTAGGAACTTGATCTTTTTTTGCTTTATCAATTAAGCTGCGTAACGATAAATTACCATCGGGATCTGTTCCGCCAGTTTTAGCACAAACGTAAATCGCTTTACCGTACTTTGAATAAACTTTGGTTTTTGCACCGGCGGTTTTCGCCATGGATAATTTACGGTTTTGGTAAGCTCTGCCCATCTTAAATGCTTCTTCTATTAGCTAAATAATAATGACATAGATTCTACAGTTTGAATGTGCTGTTGACTAGCCCATGTTATTAACTATTGTAGGATTTTTTGAACAATAGTGTGGGTTAATCATTTGCTAATTATGAAGTATTCTTCTATTTTTAATACGTCAATCTATATGGATGAGAGGATATTATGAAAAAGTTAATTTTTTGTTTTGATGGGACATGTAATGCACCAGAAGACTCAGCTGATTTTTTTGAAGACACTAGTATTAGTAACATACTAAAATTACATGCTTTTTTTGGTGGGAAATTAAGCCCTAAAAATGGTGCTAACACCACATTGAAAGAACAACATAGTTTTTATTACAGTGGAGTCGGCACACGTGGAAATTGGTTGAAACGCAAATTCAATGCTATGTTTTCAACGCCTTACGGTGATATGGATGAAATTCTTGATGAAGCAAAGGCTGATTTAAAGGCCAACTTTTCTAAAGGTGACCGTATTTACATTTTTGGTTTTAGTCGGGGTGCTGCCATTGCCCGTATGTTTGCTGCTCATTTATCGCATAAAGTGAAATTTCTAGGTGTTTTTGATACGGTTGCTGCAACTCGTGGCTCACTGGATTTAAATCCTGATACTTATCCTGCTAGTGGTATTGTCTTTGAAAATGGCACGCTTGGTACTCATGTTGAAAAAGCGGTACATTTATTGTCATTAGATGAAAAGCGAATTTTATTTCAACCGACGCTTTTTAATCATGATAGTCGGATTAATGAACTATGGTTTTCTGGCGTACACTCGGACATTGGTGGCAGTTATTGGTTTGACGGTTTATCTGATATAACACTACAATATATGCTTAAATGTGTTGAGAACGAGTTGGCTATAATCGATGTGAAAGATATTGATTATCACGGGCTTAAAATACCAGGTGCTCAAGATGTTATTTGTGTTGATGACCTGAATATAAAGCCTTTACCTACGGGGAAATTACATACGCAGGTTCGCACTAATACCAATTCAGTTACCTTGTCTCCTCGTTTAGTTCGGGTAAATGTGGATGATGTTATATCGAAGCATGCGCCTATCATTCACCACAGTGTTGCCCAACGGTTTTTAGAGGTGAGTGACTATCGTCCTTATGCCTTAAGAAATGTGCATTTTAAAATTGAAGATGAGCAAGGCATAACCGTAGCTATACAGCATGGCATCAGTAGTTTGGATTAGTTAAAAGCAATATCATCGATTAATTCGCTTGGTTTGATACTAATCAAACGAATTAAGTTATCTTTTTAAACGGTCTAAATATCCAATAACATCGTTGCTTTCAATCCCAACAGCCACCTATTGGTCAATCAAACGCCTTATTCTTGAAAATTTATCCTCACTAAAAATGGATCCATTAATTAATTTAATTGGTATTAGTTTAGGATTTTGAATTAGCTTGGTATAATCAGGGCTTATTCACGTATTGCTTTTGGAAAATTATTATTTCATGAATCACTTTATCGCTAACCAAAATAAAGTTCCTGATATCTCTATCGTTATTGAGTTTTTAAAACAATTACAAGATCAAATTTGTCACGCATTAGAAAAAACGGATGGCAGTGGTAAGTTTATTGAAGATAATTGGAAACGTAAGGAAGGTGGTGGCGGTCGCACACGAGTTATGACCAATGGTGATGTAATAGAGCAAGGTGGTGTTAATTTTTCAGTTGTTTCAGGTGATAAATTACCGCCATCAGCAACAGCACATAGGCCAGAATTAGCCGGTCGTACATGGCAGGCTTGTGGCGTATCTTTAGTTATTCATCCGAAAAACCCTCATATTCCTACTTCACATGCCAATGTACGATTTTTTATTGCAGAAAAAGAAGGTGAAGAGCCCGTTTGGTGGTTTGGCGGCGGTTTTGATTTAACGCCTTTCTACCCTGTAGCTGAGGATGTTATTCATTGGCATCAAGTAGCACATGATTTATGTTCTCCTTTTGGTGAAGAAATTTATAGTGATTATAAAAAATGGTGTGATGACTATTTCTACTTAAAACATCGTGATGAAACCCGTGGTGTAGGTGGTTTGTTTTTTGATGATTTGAATAAGTGGGACTTTGATACGTGCTTAAATTACATTAAAGCCGTAGGCCAAGGTTTTATAGATGCTTATGTACCCATAATGAATCGTCGTAAAAATGATGAATACACAGAAGAACAACGACAATTTCAATTATATCGCCGTGGTAGATATGTGGAGTTTAATTTGGTATTTGATCGCGGTACTTTATTTGGATTACAGTCAGGCGGTAGAACTGAGTCTATTTTAATGTCGATGCCACCATTAGCTCGGTGGGAATATAATTATCAACCGGAAGAAAATAGTGATGAAGCTAAACTTGGCCACTATTTAGTACCACGAGACTGGTTATAAACGCTAAAGAAGGAATGTTTTACTTTTGTGCAGGGAGTATGAAGATAAAAAGCACTGGCTAACTGTTTATTATTATTTGTTGTAATAGTACCTTGATGCGAATAGACCACTCTGGTAAAAATAGCTAAACCTAAGTGGTCTTTATTCATGAGTAATTCTTATCGCTAAGAATTAACGCTACAGCTTTACTCCTTCAATATGTAATTCTAATTGCACATGAGTAGAGGCTGGGCCTAAGTTCATTTTAATAGCAAAATCAGTTAGTGCTATGGTGGTAGTGCCACTAAAACCTGCACGATAGCCACCCCAAGGGTCTTTGCCTTCACCGATCGTTTCTGCATTGATAGTGATCGTTTTACTAACACCATGCAGGGTTAACACACCTTTTACTTCTAGTTTGTCACTCGCTTTTTTGGTTACTGATTTACTTACAAATTTTGCATTAGCAAAAGCACTTACATCAAGAAAATCATCACTTTTTAAATGTTTATCACGCTCAGCATGATTAGAGTTTACACTACTGGTATCTATGTTTACTTCAATTTTAGAAGCCGATACATTAGCAGGGTCATAGCTAAACTTACCATCGAATTTATCGAAACGGCCTGTTAACCAACTATAACCTAAGTGCTTAATTTTAAAGTTGATTGATGCATGTGCGCCTTTATTATCAATAACATAATCGGCCGAATTTACAGCAGGCATAAATATTGCGCCAGATAGTAAGGATGTTATAGCTAGCTTAGTTATCATTTTTTTCATCAAATATTCCCCTTTTAAATTGTTCGTTAATTAATTTTTTTGGCGTATGCCAATCATTCTATTTAAAGTATTATCTTTATCAATAAAGTGATGTTTAAGTGCTGCGAATGCATGCAGCAATGCAAATGTTATTAGTACGTAAGCTAGCCATTTATGAATTAGGCCAGCGATGTCTTCTTGGTTTTCAATAAAAGAGCCAAAGCCAGGTATTACAAAAAGCTCAAACACCTCAATACCACGATCATCTGCGGTTGAAATTAGATAACCACTGATCATAATAATGAATACCAACAGGTACAGGGCTGAATGAATCAATTTACCAGCTTTACGTTCTAAAGCACTATGACTAGCTAAATTCTTGGGTGTTAATTGTTTATAGCGCCATATCAGTCTAACAACCATTAAAATGAACAGTGAAACACCTATGCTTTTATGTAGTGCCGGTGCTGTTTTATACCATTCATGATAGTAGGTTAAATCAACCATATAATAACCTAAACCAAACAGAGAAAAGATAATTAGCGCGGATAACCAATGAAAAAACATACTAACATAACCATAATTTGTTGGAGTATTATTCATTGTTTGACTCTACCTACTATAAAAATTGTGCTTCATCTATTTGTTGTAGTATGACAGGAAGTAAATAAATTAATATTGAAGCTTTATTTATAAGTTGTTAACTTTTACTTAATATATAGTATGTTTGTTATTGTCGCCAATATGAGTAAATTTAATGACGCTTGAACAATTAAAAATGCTAAAGCAAGTCGCGGAGCTAGGCAGCCTTAAAAGTGCCAGCGCAAAGCTTTTTAAAACACAACCAGCTATTAGCCAAGGTATTAAACAGCTTGAAGCGCAATTAGGATTGCAGTTGTTTAATCGTGAGGGTTATCGTTTATCATTAACTAGCAATGGTACACAAATTTATCAACATGCGTTGCGTTTGCTTGATGAAGCTGAGCATATGAAACAGCTGGCGACCTTTTTAACGGCAGGTAATGAGGCCAGTATAACAATAGCGATAGAAGCCTCTTATGACTTAAAAAAAATATTACCTATGTTAGAAATGACACAAAATGAATTTCCTCATACGCAAATTATTTTAAAACAAGAATATATTAGTGGCGCATTAGAAGCGGTGAAGTCAGCACAAGCAGATATAGCACTAACGACTATTGATAACTTAGCATTGCAATCAGGGCAGTTTGAAGCCAATAAGCTTTATAAAGGTTATCTCTATAACGTTGCAGCACCACGGTTTGTTGAACGACATCCTAAATTGATGTCAGTGACAGAATTAAATAATGAATATCAAATAGTTGTTCAAGATTCAGGGCAAAGCAGTCAAGGTAAAAGCTATAGTGTGCAAAAAGGACAGCGGTGCTGGTACGTAAATGATTTTAGTACTAAAAAAACGTTAATCATGAGTGGAATAGGTTGGGGGCGCTTGCCAGATTACATGATTAAAGATGAGTTGGAACAACAGACGTTATTAACATTGAATATGAAAGATATTGATACAAAAATACCCTTGAATTATCAAGCGATAAAATTAAAGTCTCGTTTATTAGGGCCAGTCGCGGAAAAGTTATGGCAAAACTTAACATTGGTACACTTAAGTGAATGAATCATTTAAGAGGTGAAATATAAAATTTTTAGTAAATGAATTGTATTTATTATAACCTTGTCATAAAAGTGTCACGTTTGATATGCACAATAGCATAATAAGAAAACGTAATAATAAATTACATTCAGACTCTATATTTAAGGCATATGTATGAGCGGGTACATTTTAGTTGTTGAAGATGAAACACCAATTAGGGAAATGATCACGTTTGTTTTAGAGCAAAATGGCTTTAATTCGGTTGAGGCTATTGATATAAAACAGGCTAAGGACAAAATTGTAGAACCTTATCCTGATTTGATTTTACTTGATTGGATGTTACCAGGTGGCAGTGGCGTTAAGCTCGCTAAAGAATTGAAACAGAATGAATACAGCCGTAATATCCCAATTATTATGCTAACGGCTCGCGCTGATGAAGATGATAAAGTTAAAGGTCTTGATGCGGGGGTTGATGATTATGTGACTAAACCCTTTTCTCCTAAAGAGCTTATTGCCCGTATTAAAGCCGTTATTCGTCGAGTTTCGCCAACATCATTATCAGATAAAGTTGAATTTCATGGTTTGAAATTAGATCCCGTTGCTCATCAAGTCACTATTAATGAACAGTATTTAGATTTAGGACCGACAGAGTTTCGTTTATTGCACTTTTTTATGACTCACACTGAACGCGTTTATTCGCGAGAACAGCTTCTTGATAATGTTTGGGGCACCAATGTGTATGTAGAAGATAGAACGGTTGATGTACATATCAGACGTTTAAGAAAAGCTATTTCGGGTGCAGGACATGAAGAGTTTATTCAAACTGTCCGCGGAGCAGGTTATCGCTTCTCTGGAAAATTAACGAGTAAAGTTAAAAATTAGCTTAATTATTAATAAACAGGATTAGTTATTACTAACCTTACAATAAAGCATTGTATATAAAATGAATACTTCAACTATTACTAAGAAAAATTTCCGTTTTTACACTGGTATTGAAGCATTACCCGATGCGGCGTTAATTTTATCACCTGATTTAGTGATAATGTCAGGAAATAAAAAAGCGCAGCGTTTACTCGGTGTTCGTTTTCCTGATGATGTTGGTAAGCACATTGAGCAGTTACTCATCGATCCAGAATTTTCAGACTATCTTCAACAAGGAAATTTTGAAACGCCTTGTTCAATTAAATCCCCCATTAATGATGAATTGCAGTTAGAAATATCTGTTATGTCATTTGGTGGTGAGCAAGTCATTCTTATGTCTCGTGCTATTGCCAAGTATCATCGCCTGAAAAAAATGCGCCGTGAATTTGTTGCTAATGTTTCTCATGAACTCAAAACCCCCTTAACAGTAGTACGCGGTTATGTGGAAATGATTCAAGAAACAGATCATGCGTTAGATCCCCATTGGAAAGAGGTTTTTACTACCATTGAAGGTCAAGTATCTCGAATGGAACGCTTAGTTGAGCAGTTGTTAAGTTTATCGAAAGTTGAAAATACTCGTGATGACGAAGATATGAAACCAGTTGATATGCCAGTGTTAGTTGAAAACCTTGTTGAAGATGCTAGGTGGCTTAATCAAATCAAACAACACGAACTTCGTACTCATATTAGCCAAGGGATCGGTGTTTTTGGTATTGAAACAGAATTAAAGAGTGCTTGTGCAAATTTACTTTCGAATGCCATCGCTTATACACCAACCGGTGGCATAATTGATGTGAGCTGGCGACGTAATGGCGATAAAGTTATTTTTAGCGTTAAAGATAATGGTGATGGTATTAAGGCTGATCAACTGAACAGGCTGACTGAGCGATTTTATCGTATAGATAAATCGCGCTCTCGTGATACGGGTGGCTCAGGTTTAGGCTTAGCGATTGTTAAGCATGTTTTACTACATCACAAAGCTGAATTAGTGATCACCAGCACATGGGGGCAGGGTAGTGAATTTGCTATTTATTTCGAAGAAGGTTTAGTTTGTTAGTGACGTTTTAAACTCACTACTCATTCGCCACTCATTTACGATATCCCATCACGATGACGTAGTAATATCTACCATTAAATCATCAGCAATATGCTCTAAAGCACTAATTAAATCATCCAAATCATCGTCTTTTATTGCGACTTGTACTGTTGCCTTAAACATTAGTTGGCCTGTATGTGGAGCACTTGATTGCGAGCTTACCAGCTTGATTAAATTGCCACCTTGATGGTGAATCACGGATGAAATTTCTTGCACTATACCTGCTCTATCATTAGCGGTTAATTCCAATACTAAATGGGTATTTACTTGTGCTAAATTTGGTTCAGCTAACGCTATTTGGCAGCTTAAGCCTGCTATACTTTTAAGATTAGCCATTAGTGCTTCAGTATTTTTTTTCTCTACCGCCACTTCAATTACGCCAGCAAAAAAATTAGATAAATGGTGTAAACTACTCACTTGCCAATTACCATTGTGACGGCTAATAATGGTAGATAGTGTGTCAACAATGCCGACTCTATCAGGGCCAATACAAGAAATAACAAGATGATTCATAGGGTTTCCTTAAATGCGGTAATAGGGAGTATTAATATGATTTTTAGCATAACCTCATTTTATCAAAAAGTAAAAAATTATAAGGCATAAAAAAGCCATTTAAAATCAAAAGTTTAACTGGCTTTATAGTAAAATCATCAACTTATAACAAAAAGATCCCTTACTACTAGCAAGGGATCATTTTGTTTGCTTAACTTATTTTTTTATATCTAATTCTGTGTGGCTCTGTCGCTGCAGGTCCTAATGTCTTTTTCAACCAAGCTTCATAATCGGTGAAGTTACCCTCATAGAAGTTGATTTGACCTTCATCACGATAATCTAAAATATGAGTGGCAATTCTGTCTAAGAACCAACGGTCATGGGAAATAACCATGGCACAACCAGGGAACTCTAACAAAGCTTCTTCAAGCGCACGTAATGTTTCAACATCTAGATCATTGGTTGGTTCATCAAGTAGTAATACGTTACCACCTGTTTGCACAAGCTTAGCTAAATGAACGCGGTTACGCTCACCACCAGATAAGTCACCAATGATCTTTTGTTGATCATTACCTTTAAAGTTAAAACGACTAACATAAGCACGACTTGGAATTTCAAAGTTACCAATTTGTAAAATTTCATGGCCTTGTGATATTTCTTGGTAAACCGTTTTGCTGTTGTCCATATCATCACGAAACTGATCAACACTGGCAAGCTTAACGGTGTCACCAAGCTCTACATTACCAGAATCTGGTTTTTCAGCACCTGACATTATTTTGAATAGCGTTGATTTACCCGCGCCGTTTGGCCCGATAATACCGACGATAGCACCTTTAGGTACGCTAAAGCTTAGGTCATCAATAAGGACTCTATCACCAAACGATTTTGTTAAATTATTAACATCTAAAACTTTATCGCCTAAGCGTGGCCCAGGTGGAATATAAAGTTCGTTGGTTTCATTACGTTTTTGATGATCTTGGCTATTAAGCTCTTCAAAACGAGCCATACGGGCCTTGCTTTTTGATTGACGCGCTTTCGGGTTTGAACGCACCCATTCAAGTTCTTGCTTGATAGTTTTTTGTAGTGCACTTTCACCTTTGCTTTCTTGCGCAAGACGCGCATCTTTTTGTTCTAACCATGAAGAATAGTTACCTTCATAAGGAATACCATGCCCTCTATCAAGCTCTAATATCCAGCCAGCGACATTGTCTAAGAAGTATCTATCATGGGTGATAGCTACCACAGTGCCAGGGTAGTCATGTAAGAAACGCTCTAACCAAGCAACAGATTCTGCATCTAAATGGTTAGTGGGTTCATCAAGTAATAACATGTCAGGTTTTTGTAGTAATAAACGACAAAGTGCAACACGACGGCGTTCACCACCACTTAATACTTTAATTACTTGGTCCCATTCAGGTAAACGTAATGCATCAGCAGCACGTTCAAGTACGTTATCAATATTATGACCATCGTTGCTATTGATGATATCTTCTAATTCACCTTGCTCTTTTGCTAGCTTATCAAAATCAGCATTCTCTTCAGCATATTCGTTATACACTTGGTCAAGACGGGCTAAAGCATTTTTAACGGTAGCAACACCTTCTTCAACGATTTCTCTAACTGTCTTCGTTTCGTCAAGGATTGGTTCTTGCGGTAAATAACCAATGTTAGTGCCAGCTAATGCGGTCGCTTCACCTTCAAATTCTGTATCAAGACCCGCCATAATGCGAAGTAGGGTAGATTTACCAGAACCGTTTAAACCTAAAACACCTATTTTAACACCAGGAAAAAATGAAAGAGATATGTCTTTTAAAATAGTACGTTTTGGTGGAACTACTTTAGAAACTCGATTCATCGTCATGATGAATTTATCTGGTAGTGGCTGAGCCATGTCGATACCTTTTATGGGATTATGAAATTGCTGTTATTGTAGGAGGTTGAGTGCATGGCAGTCAACGTGACAATCAGTATTTATTAACGCGTAAGTTATTTTGATTTTACTCAGAGTCTTATATTTATGGCGTTATTATTTCATCACCAGCGATTAAGCCTGAGATTACCGTGACCATGCCATGTTTCTCTTTACCTAACCTAACGAAGCGACGTTGAATTTCACCATTAACATTAAGCCAAACAAAGTCTAATTGGCCAACGTGTGCGACGCTGTTTGCCGGAATAGTTAACATGGTTTGTTCGCCGGCGGGGATTAACATGCGTGCGTACATGCCAGGTAACAAGTTTTCATGGTAAGTCATACGGGCTTTAACTAAAAAACTCCGTGAGCCAGTGTTTGCCGCCGGAACTATTTCTTCTATTTCACCGGTAATGATTTTATTCACACTAGGTAATTCAATTTCTATTTTTTGCCCATTTGTTAACGTTAACGCGAGTTGCTCGCGTACGTGTGCCTCTACGCGTAAAGATAATGGATTATATAATGATAATAATTTTATTCCAGGCTGAGCTGTGTCGCCTGGCTCAGCAAAACGGTCAACAATGCGTCCATCAATTGGTGCTATTAAGGTGGCATAACTTAAGGTTGTTTGGGCTTGAGATAACCCTTGTTTAGCTGCAGTTAATTCAGCATGAATTGTTTGATAATTAGTTCGGTTTTTATCTAATTCAAATGCTGAAATTAATTTTGTTTTAAATAGCTCAACAGCGCGATCAAGGTTTTGCTTTGACTCTGTATATCGCGCTTGCATGGCATTGACATTTTGTTTGGCTTGTAACACTTGTGATTGTAAGTCGTTTTGTTCTAATTGAATTAATAGATCACCTTTTTTGACTAGGTTACCTGACCTACCGTTTATTTGTTCAATACGCGCTAAAATTCTAGCCGAAATAATGGTTGCTTGTTTTGCTTCAAGGCTAGCAGCGACAGGCTCAAATATAGCTTCATTACTGGCCACTACCGTATAGCTATTGTTCTGATTAATTATTGCGGCGCTTATTTGATTGTTCGCTTTATCATTTAATGCTGGCGATGTTTTTTCATCAAATGATCCTGCTAGCCATGCCACCATTAACAGCAGAACAGTTAAGGCGACCACAGGAATAAGTATTTTTTGTGCTGTGCTTTTATCTGCTTTGGTATGAGTCATGACTATGTCTGCGCCTCAGTTGATTTTCTTATGGAATCAGTGGTTATATCTTGTTTATCATCTGCAATGGCTTTATTGGATTGTTCATTGTCAAAAACAAGTAGGTACACAATAGGTACAACAAGTAGTGTAAATATAGTTGAAGAAATGATGCCAAATATAATGGCAATAGCTAAACCGCTGAATACGGGATCGAGGGTGATAATTAAATTGCCTAATAAGGTGGTGCCTGCAGTCAATAGAACAGGCCGCATACGTACCGCGCCAGCTTGAATTAATGCTTCTTTAATTGGCTCGCCTCTATCACGTGCTTGGGTAATAAATTCAATTAAAATCAATGAATTTCTAACCACTATACCTGCTAGCGCAATCATGCCTATCATGGCGGTTGCGGTAAATAATACGGGGTCAGGAGCATTCGCTATTTCACGTTCACCAAATTGATTGAGTAAAAAGAACCCCGGCATAATACCAATTACTGTTAAGGGTATTGCTGACATTATAATGCCAGATAATGCTGCTGAGCCAGTTTGAATTCTAAGAACCAAGAAAATAGCAGTGAGTGCAAAGGCGAAAGCAATCCCCATGTCAATAAAGACCCGTAAGGTAATACTCCATTCTCCTTCACCACTCCAAGATAATGTGATGTTGTCGGGGAGTTGCCATAGTTGACTGCCGCCACTGGTTAAAAAAGTTCGCTTAGTCCAATCATTTGGCTCTGTTGTTGTGTTGTTATTACTGATGTTGTTGTCGATAATACTAGCGCTTTGTAAGTCACTACCGACATCAGCGATGATAGCCGCAGGTGTTCTTCCTGAAATATCAGCGGTTACATAGACCACGGGTTTTAAGTCTTTATGAAAGATAGGTTTATCATTTACTTGTTGTTCGAATTGACCTAGTTCGCCTAATGAAACAAGCGACTGTGGTGCTATGTCAATACCTTGAGGCGTGGTGCTTTGCACAATACCTGCTTGTCCCTTGATGGTTAAGCGGTAAAAATCAGCAAGCGTTTCTCGTTGTTCAATCGGTAATTTTACCTTAATTGCGAGTGGTGATGCTTCATCATCGACATGCAGGTAACCAGCTACTTTTCCGGTATTAGCAACGGCTAGTACTTGGTTGATATTCGCTGTAGAAATACCCGATAAAGCGGCTTTGATTTTATCACTAACGAAGCGAAATTTTGGCTGGTCATTACCAACGGTAGAATCAACTTCAACAACATGGGGCTCTAGTTTTAATCTATGCTCAACAATGCTTGCTGCTTGTTGTAATTCACTGTACTGCGTAAATTCATCACCATAAAGTTCGGCAACCAATGTGCTGAGCACCGGTGGACCAGGTGGTACTTCCACTACTTTAATCTTTACGCCGTTAGTGCTAAGAGCAGCTAAGTGTTGTCTTAATCTTAATACGATGGCATGTGATTGATGTTCACGTGCTGTTTTATCCAATAAAATTATGCGTAAGTCAGCCATATGAGGTGCTTGACGCTGATAATATTGGCGAACCATACCGTTGAAATCTATCGGTGATGGCGTTCCTACATAGCTTGCTATTGCTTTAATTTCTGGTAGTTGCTGTGCTTTATTTGATATTGTTTTTGCCATTGCTGCCGTTTGTTCTAACGTGGCATTTTCTGGCATATCGATAATAACTTGCAGCTCATTTTTATTATCAAAAGGTAATAACTTTAATGGTACAAGGCGCATAACAGGCAACATGGCGGCAACAATAAACAAGACTAATACCACCCAAAGAACAAACTTACCTTTTTTTCTATTCTCTAATAAGGGGGTTAGCATTCGACGATAAAATTGGCTGAAGCCTTGGCTTTTCTCACTCTCTTCATCAACTTCTGCCGCTGATTTCGGTTTGATTAATTTTGATGCTAACCAAGGGGTCACTAAAAAAGCGACTAAGGTAGAGCTGATCACACTTAAAGGAACATTAAATGCCATGGGCGCCATGTAAGGTCCCATCATGCCGGTTATATAGGCGAGGGGAATAAAGGCTAATACAATGGTTAAGGTAGACATTAATAATGGCACTCTAATTTCATTGATAGCAGCCACTATTTTGTCTTGCAAAGTACCACGTTTATTTTTCAAATAGCGTTCAATGTTGTCAACACCGGTAATAGGATCGTCAACTAATAAACCTAGAGATAAAATGAGTGCGAATAAGGTGACACGATTAATCGTGTAGCCAAAAGCTAAATCTAATGACAAGGTAATGCCATAACAAATAGGTACAGCTAAGCCAACTACAACAGCGGATCGCCAGCCTAAAAACACGGCAATAAACACCACCACGGTAAATACAGCAAAGGCTAAGCTAGTGGTGAGGTTATTTACTTTTTCATTCGCTGTTTCACCATAATCACGTAATACTTCTACCTGAACATTTTGTGGAAAAATGGATTGCTGTAATACGGCTATTTTATCGTGTACCGCTTGGGCGACGGTAACGGCATTACTACCCGGTTGTTTGGCAACACTGATCGTAACCATGGGATGATCGCCATTATTACTTGAAGAGCTATTTAAATAGTGCTTTTGTTGATGGCCATTAGCAAAATCAATCCAGGTATAGCTACTTTGTTCAGCGGGGCCGTCGGTAATATTTGCGATGTCTTTTAATAAAATGACACTGCCATCAATAACATTAATAGGGGTGTTTTTTAAGGTCGCTATATCACGAAATACATCACCACTTTCTAGACGAAAAGACTGATTCTCTAAGGCAAGGTTGCCATGAAACTGTAAAGTATTAGATGCTTGAATTGCATTTAATACATCTGCGATAGCGACTGCACGCGCGGTCATTTGTTCTGGATCTATGTTAACTTGTATTTCTCTTGAACGACCACCGACTATATTCACCTCACTGGTATTATCGATGGCCTGTAAAAAGGTTGATACTTCTTCAGCTAAACGGCGTAAGCCATAGTCATCTACGGTGGAACTATCACTGCTCCATAAACCCAGCATAACAATAGGCACATCATCCACTTCTATTGGTTGTACACGCCAATTAGTGACAATAGCGGGGATTCTATCCGTATTAGAATGAAGCTTGTTGTAGGTATTTAGTAAGGCGTTTTCACGGTTTTCTCCCACGTAAAACCTCAGGGTTACTACGGTTTGACTGTTATTGGTAACGGAGTAAACATGCTCAACGCCATTTACCTGTGCTAGCAGTTTTTCTAAGGGAGTGGTAACTAAACGTTCTACTTGTTGCACATTAACGCCTTCAGCGTTAACTACAACATCAATCATAGGAACCACTATTTGTGGCTCCTCTTCTCGTGGCGTGTAATTGAGTGCCATCATGCCTGCTAGCATAGATAAGACTAAAATAACAAAGGGCAGTTTGCTTGCTAAAACACTGCTGATTAATTTTGCAGTAAAGTTTATTGGAGTCTGCATAATCAGTTAAGAGTCCTGTAAGTGTGGATTATGAGTTAATACCGTAATGGAAAAGCCGCAATCTAATTACAGTTAAATAGTTTAAATATCTTCACAAAACTGTTGTTGTAATATTTCTAATAAATGCTGTATTTTTGGATTAGAAATTCGATAGAAAATAGTTTGTGATTCACGCCTTGTTGTTACTATTTCGCTTTCCCTTAGTTTAGCTAAATGTTGGGAAAGTGCCGATTGTGATAGATCAACCTGTTCATTTAAATCGCCAACAGTAAGTTCTTCGTGTGCTAATGAACATAAAATTATTAAACGGTAGGGATTAGCTAATTGCTTTAAAATATCGGCAACCTGTTGAGCATTTTCTAGTAATTTAGTTTTATCACTTGTCATAAAAAGCACCAAAATAGTTATTGATATTTAAGTTTACTATTGAACTTTAAATTAGTAAAGGCTAATATATTAAATAAGAAAAAGATAAATTAGAATCTGTTAAATTAGCTAATTAGCAATTGTGTTTAATTAGTTCACAGAGATCAGCTTGGAGAATAGTTATGACAATTAATGAAGCACTTCGTTTGGTTGCAGGTATTATGATTTTAATATCATTGTTACTTACTCAATTTCACTCACAGAATTGGGTCTGGTTTACTGCATTCATTGGCGTTAATCTACTGCAATCATCGTTTACTAAATGGTGCTTAATGATGACGATATTGAAAAAACTTGGTTTAAAGGATGGTAAAGCCAGCTGTAGTGATTAGTAAAGCGCTATGTGTTATTAAATGTAAAGTGAATAAAAATAATTAAGGACTCACTATGTTGAAAACGATACCTGAATTGATAGCTCATGCGAGGCAGTCACTTAATACGATAACGGCAGAAGATGCTGCTATTAAATGCAAGGCTGAAAATGGCCTTATCATTGATGTGAGAGAGCCGACTGAATTTTCTGAAAAAGCGGGTGAAAATACGATCAACATTCCTCGTGGTTTGTTAGAAATGAAAATGCTACAAATGTATCCTGATGAAAATTTAGCTATTTTTATTCATTGCGCTACAGGTGCTAGAGCGACCTTTGCTGCGGAGCAATTAACACGTGTTGGTTACAAAAATGTTTGGGTAGTTACATCTATGTTAGATGACGTTTGTTGTGTGTTTTAATCGATAATTTCTAATTAATTGGTTTGCTTAACTATTAGAAATATTAGGCACTAATTTGTAACGAAGCCATCATGTTAAACATATGATGGCTTCGTTATTTCGTGATGTTTGCGGTTCTTTATTTTTTAAACCCAACTTGGTACTGAATCAGCATTAATGACTTCTTCGTAGGTTGGACGAGCTCTAACAACAGCAAATTTATTATCTTTTACCATAATTTCAGGCGCTAACATTCTGGTGTTATAAGTAGACGCCATTACTGCCCCATAAGCACCACAGCTCATAATGGCAATTAAATCACCTGATTTTGATTCATTGACTTGGCGGTTTTTAGAGAAAGTGTCGCCAGTTTCACAAACCGGACCAACAACGTCATAAATTTTCTGTGATGTTTTTGTTGTATCTACCGCGAGTATTTCGTGATGAGCATCATACATACTTGGACGAATTAAATCGTTCATACCCGCATCTAACATTAAAAATTGGCGCTCTTCACCCGTTTTAACTAAGACTACGCTCGACACTAAAATACCGGCATTCCCTAATAAAGAGCGACCGGGTTCAATGATTATTTTGCAGGCTAAATGGCCTAATTGTGCTTTGGCAACCGCAGCGTATTCTTGTTTACTTGGGATGACTTCATCACGGTAAGTAATTCCTAAACCACCACCAATATCGATAACGCTAATTTTATGGCCATCTTCTGTAAGATCAGTGACTAATTGGGCAATACGTTTATAGGCTTCTTCAAAGGGGGCAAGTTGGGTTAGTTGCGAGCCAATATGCACATCAACACCTTGAACTTTTATATTAGGTAACGACGCTGCTTGTTTATAAGCGAGTCGAGCTTTACTTATCGGCACGCCAAATTTATTTTCAGCTTTACCCGTCGATATTTTTGCGTGCGTGTTCGCGCAAACGTCAGGATTTATCCGAAAAGCAATGGCCGCAGTTGTGTTTAACCGCGTAGCAACTTGGCTAATGAGTTCAAGTTCAGGCTCAGACTCTACATTAAATTGAAAAATACCTTGGTTTAATGCGTAAGCTATTTCTGATTCAACTTTAGCAACCCCAGAATAAACTATTTTGTTTGCGGGAATTCCAGCAGCGCGAGCGCGGCGAATTTCACCTTCTGAGACTACGTCGGCACCTGAACCTAATTTGGCTAAAGTAGATAGCACTGCTTGGTTACCATTTGCTTTTACGGCATAGCAAATTAGCGTATTTTGTTCACTGAAAGCTTGCTGATAGTCTTGAAAATTTTGAGTTATAGCGGTATTTGAGTAACAATAAAAAGGTGTACCTACTTGCTTTGCTATATCGCTAATAGCCACGTTTTCAGCAAACATTTTGCTGTTAATATACGGAAAGTGTTTTTGAATGGTCATGTGCTTAGTCTTTTTTACAGAGTGAACTTCTAAGTGTGAATAATCTATTCTAATCTTTATTGCTATTTTTTACGTTAAATTTTTTCCTAAAATGAAATTACTTATTCGTTTAACAATGACAGCGCAGTTTGTAACTTATCGTGTAACTCAGGATTAGTTAATGCTTGTTTTTCGCTATCAAAATTATCATAAAAATTAGGGATAGAGACACTTGCTTTAACATCACCAGCAAAATAAGATGCGGATTTTGTTGCTACGGCCAATACTGTGCCTGCGCCACCAGGGCCAGGCGATGTTGCTAATAATACCATGGGTTTGTTTTGGTAAAGCTTCTTATCAATACGAGAAGCCCAATCAAAAAGGTTTTTATAAGCAGCGGTATAATAACCATTATGCTCAGCAAAAGAGATAATGATGGCATCTGCTTGACCTAGTTTGGCGAAAAAATCTAATGCTTGTTGTGGTTGGCCTAGCACTTCTTCCTTGTCTTGGCTAAATAATGGCATTTCATAGTCATTAATATCTAAAATCTCTACTTCAACACCATCAGTATGTTTAACTTGTGATGCCGCATAAGTGGCAAGTTGCTTATTGATTGATTTTGAACTGCTACTTGCAGCAAAGGCTAATAATTTCATGAGGTGCTTCCGTTAATGTAGGTAAGTATATATTTAATTAAGAGAGTAAAAAGCATTTATCACTTAAAGTTAAGTGTTTTATCTATTTAATGGTTGAGGATGTGTCAGTGTGTTGACTCATTATTATAATATTGTGATGCATTATGGCATTGTTTTAATAGTTGATGGAAATCATTTAGTTCTCTATCCATACTCGTTTCAGGAAGGTAAAGATGATATCCCAATGCGGAATGTAGACTATCACAATGATGTAAAAATGCGGCTATAGGTCCTGATATTTGTAAGCCAGATTGCAAAATAAATGGCGTAAAATTCAGTTGAATTTGTTCTAACGATAATAGCTTCTGTACAAAAGAAAACTTGAGTAATGGTTGTTGTTCATGTATCAGCCGGTTGGCTAATCTAGGGGATATTTGTTGCGCTAGCGTTTCTAAATTAACTAAACGAATACCGATATAAGTTAAATTTATAGGGGTGAGACCGCATACTTCTCTAATAGGATTTATTGCTTGAATTTGTTGCCAAGTAAGTTGCCAATGACCGTATATATGCTGATATTTCAATTTTTCTGGTGTTATATGATAACTAAACTGTGGCTGTAAATACTTTGCCAGCCCAGTAATTATCACGACTAACGCGACCAATAAAACAAATATTAAGACTAATCTAAAGGGTTGCCAATAATACTGACTAACTAATAAGGTTAACAATAATAGTATAAAGCCAACTAACAGCAAAAATATCGCATGATGGTTGGCTTGCGCTTTAATATTAATAATAGGTAATGGTGCTGTCATGATAATACCACTTGCGATAACTCACTCTATTAATTGAACTAATTAGGCCACTTATTTGTTAAGTATAAACGTTTTTTAGGTAATCTGTGAATACAGCTACGGTTTTAAATTATTAAATTAAATTGAATGACAAGGTGATAAATTTACTACGGAGCGGGTAAATAACAGTGTTGAGTAACGACTTATAAGTCGCTAGATAATTATAAATGATTGTTACAATAGTCGAGGTAACAAATCTAACTCACCTCTTGGGTCTCTGTTGTTTTTTGCTGCTCAAGCTTAGCGCGCTCTGCTTTAGAAATATAGCGAGGTTTATTACTTGTATGTAATTTAGCATTCGCTTTTTTTAGCTTTTTATTTAGCGTGTCATTTATCTTCTTTTTTCGGTTCATGTTAAGTTTCTCTTTAGTTAAATTATTATTGCTTGGCGGTACTACTGAGCCATTAATGTAATGAGTATTAGTGGTATATAACGGTTGGTTTGAATGCGTTTTTATATATTCCATGCCAAAGCTTGTTGATCTGGGTGCGTTATCAGACCATTGAACGTTATTAAACTAGGGGTCGAAGGTATTTACTGTTATTATGCGCCCATTCACTTTCCCTTGAAAGTTTTATATCCTAATTCTGAAAATATAGAGGCATCCACCTTGAGCACTTCAATCAATAATGACAAAGCAGCTTTAGCTTTTTCTTCATTAAACATACATCAAGATTTATTGAAAAATTTATCTTCGCTTGGCTATCAGGAAATGACGCCTATTCAGGCCATGAGTTTACCTGAGATGTTAGTAGGTAAAGATGTTATTGCTCAAGGAAAAACCGGCTCAGGTAAAACAGCCGCTTTTGGCTTAGCGTTACTTGAAAAGTTAGAAGTAAAGCGTTTCCGTATCCAGTCTATGGTGTTATGTCCAACACGCGAACTTGCTGATCAAGTAGCTAAAGAAATACGTAAACTTGCGCGTGCAGTGCATAATATCAAGGTGTTAACCTTGTGTGGCGGAACACCTTTTGGCCCACAAATAGGTTCGCTAGAACATGGTGCTCATATTATTGTAGGCACGCCTGGACGTATTGAAGAACATGTTATTAAAGGTACGCTTAAATTAGATGATTTGAATTTATTGATACTTGATGAAGCCGATCGTATGTTAGAAATGGGTTTTGAAGCGGCACTTGATAATATCATTGAGCGAACACCTCTTGATCGCCAAACGTTACTATTTAGTGCAACCTTTCCAAAACAAATTCAAACGATCAGTGAAAGTATTATGACTGAGCCAGTGATAGTAAAAGTTAGTGCGAGTGAAGATCAATCTAATATTAGTCAGCGATTTTTTCATGTTGAAAATGATAGTCAGCGATTTTCAGCATTACGTTTACTGTTACTCGATAACCCTGTTGAATCGACTGCCATCTTTTGTAATACCAAAAAAGAAACGCAAGCCGTGTGTAATGCTTTGCATGATGATGGTTTTAGCGTGCTAGCTTTACACGGTGATTTAGAACAAAAAGATAGAGATCAAACATTATTACGCTTTGCTAACAAAAGTGTGGCAGTTTTAGTTGCCACCGATGTTGCTGCCCGTGGCTTAGATATAGATGCGCTTGATTTGGTTTTTAATTATCATATTGCCCATGACAGCGAAATACATATTCATCGTATTGGTCGTACGGGAAGAGCCGGTGCTGAAGGTTTGGCTATATCCTTATATAGTGATAAAGAGACTTATAAAGTTGGTTTAATCGAAGATGAATTTGATCAAACTATCACGCCTGAGTTATTACCTTCTACCGATGTCCTAAAAAATGCTAGGCATCAGGCTAAAATGGCGACTATTCAGATTGACGGTGGTAAAAAACAAAAAGTTCGTCCAGGCGATATTTTGGGTGCACTAACTGCCAAAAGTTCAAATGCTGGCGCAGAAATTAGTGGTAAAGACATTGGCAAAATCAATGTACTTGATATTAAAGCTTACGTCGCAGTAGATAAAAAAGTACTTAAGTTAGCATTACGAAAACTAACCGACGGTAAAATGAAAGGTCGTAGCTTTAAAGTGCGCCATTTAACGGTATAAAATAATTTACGATCGATTCATGCTTTACGATAAATTTACATTTTGCTAGAACAATATCAAAAGCTACTCACCCAGAATGTGCTTTTTCACAAAGCATTACGATTAACCATCGTGAAATTTGCTATATTGATAAAACTAGCAAGCATATTTGGTTTGATTTTTTTGCCCTTTGTTCTGGCCCTCGCAGCCAGCGTGATTATATCTAATTAGCCGATCTGTTTGATACCGTTTTAATCAGTCATGTCCCCCCGTTTAGTGGGAAACTTATACCCGCAGTATTTCTGGTGTTGAAGATAGTTATCAGCGAAGCGGTATTTTGATGGGTGAGTTACGACAATTAGACGATGAAGCTCGACGCTTTATCGCTCCTGAAATGCTTCTTTCAGGTGGCGCGGGTATAATGTTATCATCACACAGTCTTCTGTTTATTTTATAGTTAACTCTTCATGCACGCAGTTCATCGATTACATCAATTTAGAAAAAGCCTGAGTACAACAACGTATAAGTCGCGAGGACAGCGAGTTATTCGCTGTGATTTGTGTCGCTTATCCACAACATTTTGTATTTGTGCTATTGCCCCTAAAAACGGCTCAGTGAAAACTAATGCAGGTTTTTTACTACTGATGTATGACACAGAAGTACTAAAACCTAGCAATACGGGCAAATTAATCGCTGATTTAATTCCAGACACATTTGCTTTTTTATGGTCACGCACAACCAAAAATCCTGAGATGCAAGCAGTGCTTGATGATGAACAGTGGCAGCCTTTTGTGGTGTTTCCCCAGGAATATGCCGAAGGTAACCGCCAAGTTCACTCGAATACAGTGATATGTGAGCAAGGCAAAAAGCCCCTATTTATTATGCTTGATGGTAGTTGGCGTGAAGCAAAAAAAATGTTTCGAAAAAGTCCTTATTTGAATAAGTTTCCTTTGGTCTCTTTCGATCCAAAAATGCTGCTTGATAATATAGCATCTCCGGTAGGCACTGAATCGCGTTATACGGTTAGAAAAACTGAATTAGAGCATCAATTTTCCACAGCAGAAGTTGCCGCAAGAGTACTTGAAATGTTTGGGGAAAAAGATAACGGGCATTTACTTGATTTATGGTTTGATGTTTTTAATTATCAATACCAAAAGAGTGTTTGTCAGCGTAATAAAGGCAATGTAGATGCTATTGAGAATTATCAAAGATATTTAAGCGACAAAGAACGTTAGTTTTATTCGACAGGCTTCCTTCGACAGGCTTCCTTCGACAGGCTCAGGACAAACGGATCACACAAGGGACAAACGGATCATACAAGGGGAAAACGGAATAAATCTAGCAGTAGATACTGAGCGCGAGGAACGAGCAGTCGAAGTGCGACAGGCTTCCTTCGACAGGCTCAGGACAAACGGAATAAATATAGCCGTGCATCCTGAGCGTGAGGAACGAGTAGTCGAAGGCTCGCTATTCGCTATTTACTTCATACTAATCGTAGAGTGAATTTGAGATCCATCTTGATGATCTGGTTCAAACCAACGAGCAGTTACCGATTTTGTAAAAGTCCAAAAGCTGATGACTTGTTTGCCGTTAGGTCCTAAATCGCCTAACTTAGAGCCGCGTGAACCGGTAAAACTGAAATAGGCTACGGGTACAGGAATTGGCACGTTAATACCTACTTGACCGACATCTATATCATTTTCAAACTTACGTGCAGCCCAACCAGAAGAAGTAAATAAAGATGTACCATTACCATTTGGATTAGCATTAATTATTTCAATCGCTTGATCTAATGTGTCAGCTTCTAATACGCACAAAGCAGGACCAAAAATTTCTTGCGTGTAAATATCCATATCAGTCGTTACATCGGTAAATAATGTTGGCCCAACAAAATTGCCGTTTGGATATCCTTCAACCTGACAATTTCTGCCATCAATAAGCATGGTCGCACCTTGCTCAACACCAGAATCTAGCAATTTAATAATACGGGCTTTAGCTTGTGGAGATACAACGGGGCCTAAATCAGCATCACGTTGTGTGCCGGGGCCAATTTTCATTTGTTTTGCTCGTTCAACAATTTCAGGTAACCAGTTGCGTGCTTCACCTACTAGAATTGTTACTGGGTTAGCCATACAGCGCTGTCCTGCTGCACCAAAAGCTGAGCCAAGTAAATCATTGATAGCTCTGTCTTTATTTGCATCAGGCATTATTACCATATGATTTTTTGCGCCCATCATTGATTGGGCACGTTTGCCATGTTTGGTGGCGTGGTTATAAACGTGTGTACCAACGCCAGTTGAACCGATGAATGAAACCGCTTTTACCGGCTCAGCTTCAATTAATTGATTAACGACATCAGGACCGCCATGAACAACATTTAACACACCAGCAGGGATACCGGCTTTAAGTGCTAATTCAACAAGAAGAATTGTTGAAGAAGGAGCTTGCTCTGAGGGTTTTAAAATAAAAGTATTACCACAGGCAATAGCAGGTGGAAACATAAACGATGGTAGCATAAGTGGAAAGTTGAATGCCGTAATACCTAGGCCAACGCCAAGTGGTTTATTCAATGTATACGTATCGACACCGGTTGCGGCGTTATTGGCCATTTCACCCAGTTGTAAGCGGGTAATTGAACAAGCATTTTCAATCGCTTCTAATGCACGTCCTACTTCGCCTTCAGCGTCAGGCAGTGTTTTACCATGTTCTAAAGTAACTAACTCAGCAAGTTCTTGGGTATTATCTCTAACCAGTTGCTGGAAATTTAACATAATGCGCATGCGGTTGGTTAAGGAAACCTTAGACCAAGACTTAAATGCTTCTGCTGAGTTGGCTACGGCTGCAGCCACTTCTTCTTTGGTTGCCATAGGCACACGTGCAACAACTTCTTGAGTCGCTGGATTTAAAACGTCTAACCAAGTATCGGTGGTTGAACGAACTTTTTCACCATTAATGATCAGTGGGATTTCTTTGATTGTCATGATAAGCCTTAAATAGAAGGAAACAAAATTGATGTTAAAATAGTCTTTTATCAATAATTCAGCAATACGTAAAAATGCAGCATGCATTGCATTTTTGCATTTGCATACCTATGTTGCTAATATACGGGAATGAACTGGGATGATATCAAATTATTTTTAGAAGTTGCTCGTAGTGAGCGCCTATCCATTGCCGCCAAGCGACTATCCCTTGACGCCTCAACTTTGTCGCGCCGTTTACATAAATTAGAAGAAAGTTTAACGACTAAACTTTTCGAACGGACCGTTGATGGTCATGTATTAACGTCTGACGGCACCAAGTTGTTACAATATGCTAGACGAATGGAGCTTGATGCAGGGCAAGCTATTGATGATATAAAAGAGCAGCAAAGTGTCAACAGTGGCCGAGTTCGTATAGGTGTAACGGAAGCATTTGGCAGTTTTTTTATTGCACCTCATTTAATGGCTCTAAAGCAAAAATTTCCTAATATTCAAATTGAGTTAGTACATTTTTCCCGTGATGTAAAAATTAGTCGTAATGAAGCTGATATCGCTATAGCGGTTGAAAAACCTAAAAACACATCAACTATAATCACTAAGCTGTGTGATTATCAGTTGCAGTTATATGGCCATGCAAGTTATCTTGAATATATGAACAACAAAATAGAGATTAGTCAGCTAGCTAAACATCAATGGGTTAGTTATGTTGATAATTTATTATTTACCGAACAACTGTCTTATTTAAAAGAGCTTAGCACTAAGTTACGCGTAGATATTGAGCCTAGCTTTCAAAGTACCAGTATTATTAGTCAGTATAGAGCCATAAAAAGTGGCTTAGGGATTGGTATTTTGCCTTGCTTTTTAGCAGAGCAAGATGCTAGCTTAGTTAAATTATGCATTAATGATATTAAATTAGTGCGTAGTTTTTATCTTGTTACTCATCCAGAAAGTAAACGCTTATCGCAAGTGAATACGGTTTGGGAGTACTTAAAACAATTAGCACAACAAAAAACACACTTACTCATGCCTAAATAACGATAGGTATAAACGAAATATTAATAATGTACAGGTAAACATGGATAACTTAAATCAATCATTAGAGAAAAGTAACCAAGCCAGTGAAAGTAAAGCGTCGTGGCCATTGATAGCTTTTATTATTGTAGTGATGATTGCTATCGGTATAGGCTGGCAATTTACTGGCGATAAGTCTGAGCCAGTTGTTATTGATGAGTCCGTCCTTATTGTGGAAGAAGTACCTAAAACGGTGGAGACGTTACCTACACCGATTGTTGAAATACCTGCAGTAGTTGTTGATGAAGAAATCATTGAAGCAGTAGAGGATATTTTACCCTTATTAGACAATAGTGACGATTGGTTAAAGTTAAAATTGCCAGAAATTACTTGGCGTAAAGAGCTACTTAAACTTATCATTGATGAAGACATGATCAGACGTTTTGTGGTTTTTACGGATAACTTCGCCCAAGGGGTTATTGCTTATGAATATAGCCCCTTTATACTGCCTAATACTAAGTTTATACCTGGGGTTGAGAGCGTTAATTTTAAACAAACCGTTCAAAAACAAGAAAAAACATCTTCAGGTAGTCCATTGCCAGTAAAGCAACAGGTCTGGCAATGGAATGAAAATTCAAGTAGACGCTTTAGCTTATATGTTGATTTATTAAGATCAATGGACAGTGAATACTTGGTTCAATGGTATAGTGAAATCAAGCCTTTACTTGATGAAGCTTACAGTGAGCTAGGTTATGATGATGATTTTACCCGCACCTTACAAGATGCCATAACCCGCGTATTAGATATGGAATTACCTAAATCATCTATGGCATTAATACAACCGAGCGTTATGTATAAATTTGCAAATCCTGAACTTGAAGCCTTACCTGATACTGATAAGTTATTACTGCGTTTAGGTAAGGATAACCTGCTAGTGATGAAATCTGTTTTGTTAGAGCTACATGAGAAGTTAGCTCAGCAAGAAAACGGTGTTCATTAATAACGGTAATTTAAGAAGGTAAGTCAGATCGACTTACCTAATATTCCAATCACCTAGAAAGCTAAGGTTTTTGTCGCAGTTTTTCCTCACACAGCTAATTTGTATTTTGTTATTGAATAAGTAACATTTAAGGGAAACTTTACTCTGTTTGTGCAAAAAATATTCAAGCAGTGTCATATTACTAGAAAATAGCGAACTAGCGCTTGCATCCTAACGTCTGATTAGCCATAATTCGTGCCGCTAATCAACAGAATAGATATTTAATTTTTTTGGTTAGGCTCATTATGGTGGCCTTTTCGGTCCCCTCGCAATGATACTCTGTGAACTCGGCCAGATCTGGAAGGAAGCAACCGCAGCAGACGACTCATGTGCCGAGGTGTGGCTGATTTGGCTGCCACCCAACCTCTTTTAAATCAATAAGTTACTCCATTTTGCTACACGGAGTGCTACACATGATTGCTACAAACATCCCATATTTATACAATCGTAATGGTATCTACTATTATCGAACTCGTACTAAGTGGTTGTCATTAAAGACTTGGTGCTAGATTAAGTAGCAGGATTAATGACAACGTCCAAAAGTTTTATCCTGCAACTTGAATGGTAATGGATATATACCATTAGCGTTTTTCGGCTAACTCAATCTCACGCTGAATAGCTGAAATAGCTTTACGGCAACGGCCAAGGCGTTGGTGTAGTGTTAATACCTCAACAGATAGTTTTTCACTTTCATGTTTTTTTGATTCTAATCTTTGTCGCTCCTTTTCTGAGAGCATATCCATGAGACGTCGTTCAAATTCGTGATGCTCCGTTAATTTTTGATAAAGTTGGTGGCTACTCAAAACTAATTTTTTGGCCAGATCTCGATAGGTATTTACCTGTTTAGCTTTAGCTTTTTTAATTCTTATTTTTTTATTCGCATCAAAGCTTAGCTTTGCTGCTTGATGGATGGTCGAATTAGCCTGTAATGCATTTGATATTGCAAATATTTGTTGTTCTAAATGCGTTAATAATGCTTTTGATAACTCTATTTTATTGGTTGCTACTAATCGTGTAAATTCAGCTAATCTACGTTCAATTTCTTCTACGTAAGGGAGATAACGATCACTTTGGCTGAAAAATAAAGTGGGAGAAAATAAATTGTTGTTTTCAATTAATCGATGAGATTTGTTTTGAGTGTTTTTGGTATCTATTTGTTTCGCCTCTATAGCTAAATCCTTTAATACCTCAGTCAAACGTTCGATTGAATTCATTTATATCCTAAAAGGCTCAATAGTTAATTGGATCATCATCTTAACGTTATTATCGGTAAATATCTGTAGAATTTATGTGATTTTATTCTTAACTTTATGTGTTTTGGATATGATTATATAAAATACAATCATATAAAATTAACTAATCGTAACGTTATTTTTACAAAATAGAATGCGACACTTCTAACTAGTTGATAATTAATGCTTTACTTTATATTTTGAGTCAGTTTTTAATGTATTCATTAAACGTAATACATTGTTTAATAAGTTTATTTTTTAATGGTGACATTTCTCTTTTACATAGAAAAACATTTGGCAGCATGTTTTTTGTACGGAATCAGTTACTTAACAATATTGACAGTATTGACGGTTTACGAACATTCCATCTAGAATGAATATTGACAGATCAGAGCTTATGGTCTAGTTCGAAAAACTTTACAAGACAAGATAGTCTTGAATTAAAAATAACTAACCACTAATCACAAATGTGATCCAGGGAGTATACATATAATGAAAAATAATTTTAAACGAACATTTAGACGTTCGGTTACTGCAATTGCAATATCGACCGTTTTAGGTATATCTTCAGCTTCAGCTGAAGATATCAAAGGTACGGTAGCTGTTACTGAAGGTAATGCTGCAGGTTTAACTGTTAAAGCAATTAACAAAGAAACTGGTACTGCACGTAGAATGGAACTAGATGCAGATGGTTCATACCGTTTAGCTAAGTTACCATCAGGTCCATATGAAGTCACAGTTTCTAAAGGTGATACCGTATTAGCTAAAGAAGATGTCAGGGTGTCTTTAGGTAAAAATACAGTAACAAACTTTGAAGTTATAGCTCCATCTGATGTGTATGAAGTTATTCAAGTTGTTGGTTCTTCAGTATCAACGATTGATTTGTCTTCATCAGATTCTGGTTTAGTTATTGGCGATATTGATATCGCTCGTATGCCTATCGCACAAAATATTACTTCTGTAGCTATGCTTGCGCCAGGAACTGTAAAAGGTGACTCTGCTTTTGGTAATACAGCATCATTTGGTGGTTCATCAGTAGCAGAAAATGCATGTTACATTAATGGTTTGGAAGTCACTAATACACGTCAGGGCTTAGGATGTGGTGAAGTCCCTTTTGAATTCTATAAAGAATTCCAAATAAAAACAGGTGGTTATTCAGCAAAATATGGTCGCGCAACTGGCGGTACAATGAATTCAATCACTAAGAGTGGTACAAATGATTGGGAATTTGCTGCTATAGTACAGTTTCAACCAGACTCATTACAGGAAGATGGAAGTACGTCTCGTGGTAAAAATGGTGCAGGTGCAATTTTCCGTGATGAAAGCCATGACTATGATAATAAATCAGAAGTAACCATTTCTGCTGGTGGTCCAATTATAGAAGATACATTATTCTTTTACGGCTTAATAAATCCAAGGGATACTGAATCCTCTTATACGTGGGGTGGTGATGAATTTTCACCAAATGATCAATACCGTATTGAAGAAGCTTCTGGTGGAGATAATCTATTTTGGGGTGGTAAGCTTGATTGGGATATCAATGAAGATCACCGTTTAAGTTTGTTTGGTTATTCTAACCGTCGTGATATAACACGAACAGTTTATGATTACGATAATGGTACTATTGGCGGTAAAAAAGATGGTGCATTATTGAAACGTGGTGGAGAAGCGAAAAGTCTTAGTTATACTGGTTATTTCACCGACGAATTAATCGTCACAGCTATGGCTGGCACTATAGAAACGGAATATGAAACAGCGTCAGAAAATTTAGTTTGTCCGACTATTACTGATTCACGTACTACTAACACCCCAATCTCAGGTTGTGGAGCAGGTGGTAGTTTCGGTGCTAATAATGACGAAAACACGCAATTCCGTTTTGATGTGGAATACACTTGGGATGACCATACTTTTGCAATTGGTTATGATTACCAAGAACGTGATTCTACCCGTATAAGTCGCCCAATCGGCGGACATAGTTATGATTACAGAACTTTAGCTGATGGTGCTGATTTTCAAGCAGATAATGGTGCTTTAGAAAACGATACGGGTGCAGCATTTGATTATGTTGAAGACCGTGTTTTTGATGGTGGTGGTAGCTTTAATTCAGAATTAACGGCTTATTATATTGAAGATAAGTGGCAAGTGAATGATAATTTGGTGCTAGATATTGGGTTACGTGTTGATGAGTTTGATAGCTGGGGAACTACAGGTAAATTATTAACTAGTTTTAAAACAGATATTGCTCCTCGTTTAGGTGTAACTTGGGATCCTACGGGTACTGGTGAGTCAAAAGTTTATGCTACTTATGGCCGTTATTACTTACCTGTTGCTAACAACACTGTTTTCCGTGCAGCATCTGGTGTAAGTGATATTACATCTGCTTATACATTCACGGGTTCTGATGCAACCACGGGTGTTCCAACGGGCTTAGCCCCGTTAGCGGATACTACAGGAAGTGGAGGTTTAGATAACTCACAACAAGTAAGTGGAATACCTACAGTACCTGAACAAGCAATTTTTCAGGCACAAGAAGCTGATCCATTCTCTAAAGATGAATATATTATTGGTTATGAACAAGTACTTAATGATGAATATACTGTAGGTGTAAAAGGTACGTACCGTGAAGTAGCTACAGCATTAGATGATTACTGTGGTCGTTATGCTTACCCTTATTGTGTAATGGTTAATCCAGGCTCTGAATCAAGTTGGTATAGCGATGGTTACTACTGGAATGGAACTGATTGGGGTAACTCATCGTTTGATAATGATGGTGCACCTGATGCCGGTTCTTTGACCACATACAGTGCAGAAACTATGGGATTACCTAAGGCTAAAAATGAATATACTGCTTTAGAAGGAATGTTGAAATTTAATCAGGACGACTTCCGTTACACATTTACTTATACATGGTCACGTAGTATAGGTAACTTTGAAGGCGCAGTTAAATCTGATATTGGTCAAGCTGATGCAGGTATTACACAAGATTTTGATTTCCCTGCATTAATGGATGGAGCTGATGGTTATCAGCCTAATGATAGACGTCATGTCTTGAAGTTCTTTGGTAGCTGGGAGCCAATTGAAGACGTAATGCTTGGTTGGAATTCTACTCTTTCAAGTGGTCGTCCTTTAAGTTTGTTTGGTCAAGGTTATCCATCAGATGATCCAAACCTTAATGGTGGTTGGGGTGACTTGTTTTACTTAGCCGATACAAATGAAGATGGTTCCTTAACAGGTACTTACACTAAGCATAATCGTGGAAGTGCTGGGCGTACACCATGGCTTTTCAATATAGATCTATCAGCAGCTTATACTTTTACTGTTTCTAATATTGATATGAGAGCATCATTAAATGTGTTTAATGTATTAAACTCTCAAGAAGAAACATCTTCAAACGAACATTGGGAACAAAGTGAAGGTGTTTATAACGAATGGCACGGTTCTTCTTATGGATTCCAAGCTCCACGTTATGTTAGATTAAGTTTAGAAGCTCGCTTTTAAATTATAAATATTTTCATTTCAAATATATAAAACCTGTTCTTTGAGCAGGTTTTTTGTTTTATCCATATTAATGGTAGAAAATTCGTATATGATTAGATGTGATAGGCTTAAATTTAAGATCATATTAGTGGAATAACCCACTAATAACTGTCCGTTTACAGAACGATTGAATTAAAATAGTTTGACTTACTACGAAAGCCTTAGTATAAAATCTGTCTCTTATACACATCTGACGCTGCCGACGAATAGAGAGGTGTA
>OJEP01000042.1_pt1 | contig 101972 bp, 77 predicted proteins | sample 1593761 | NCBI WGS metagenome assembly OJEP01 (sample SAMN05416783, study PRJEB24817) | seawater metagenome | isolation source: Sea water | place: Canada:Atlantic | collected 2013-11
ATCTACACCTCTCTATTCGTCGGCAGCGTCAGATGTGTATAAGAGACAGGCTTATACCTGTGCATTTTCTGTTGCTGCTACTGCCGGTGGTGCGAGTAAAGTCGTTAATATAGATTTAAGTAAAGCCTCTTTAAGTAAAGGACGAGAAAATCATCAATTAAATAAACTAGCAAAAAAAGACGGTAAGAAAATACTTTTTGAAGGGCTCGATATTTTTAAATCTAATAGTCGTATTAAAAAATATGGAAAATATGATTTACTGATTTGTGATCCACCCTCTTTTCAAAAAGGTAGTGTTGATATTGAACGTGATTACGCTAAAATCATTCGTCGAATTCCTCAATGGATGAATACGGGTGCTAAGTTGATGTTATGTTTAAATTCACCTGATCTTGATGAGCAATTTTTAAAAGAAGAAGTGGTGCGTGAGTGTCCAGATTGTGTTTTTGAGCAACAGCTAGCTAACCCGGAAGTGTTTAAAGAGGTACATAAGGGCAAAGGTTTAAAAGTGTTAATTTTTTCTTATCAGCCAGACGTTAGTTTATCGATTTAGTGTTTTTCTCTAATTCGAAAAAAACGGGCGAATCGTGGTATGCCAAGCTATAACATGTGTCACTTAAGCAAATGCACAATGCATTTGTATTACGTGAGACAGCATCATGCCAACACGAAACACATCCCAACTATCCACGCTTAAACTAAATAGCCAACATTACGCAAGGCTAGCAATCAAATACTATCGAGCAGAAAACACACTTAAAGCCTATGCCAACTGGTCTATAGCTAAGTCGATGGTACGCATAAAGCTTATGCAACAGAATCCAATTCAGTACACTCACAGCAAATAAGCTGATAAACTAAATCTAACGAATTAATGAGAAGTCTATGAATCTTCCACCAAAAATATACCCGTATTCACGTATATCTACGCTGTCACAACTTAAAGGTACTGGCTTAGACCAACAGATAGATAATGAGTTACTAGATAAGTTAAGCGTAAAGTACAACCTTCCAATAGCAGGTGGTATATCAGACCTCGGTAAGTCAGCTTATCATGGTGAACACCTAAAGCATGAGCTTGGTGCATTCCTTACAGCTATAAATGATGGACTAGTTAGTACTGGTTCAATACTTGTAGTGTACTCGCTAGACAGACTATCAAGGCTTCAACTAGGTTACGCTAAACAGATATACTTAGACTTAACTAATTATGGTGTCCATATATATTCAACTCTAGACAATCACTTATACAAAGCTCATGACATAGGCTCTGAGGTATTAAGTTCTGTTATCTTTGAACGTGCACATAATGAATCTAAGACTAAATCAGCTAGAACTATAGGCAATGCCAAGAAGCTTATCAATGACTTTAATAATGGTGTTAGAAGCCCTACTGGTGAGCCTGTAGCCATTAAGTCAGTTGGCTCATTACCTTGGTTCATAGATGGATACGATGGAGCGATCAAAAAGCATCCGTACTATTGGGATGCAGCACAACTAGTAGCAAAGAGAATCATAGCAGGCGTAGCAATACCAAGTATAAAGAAAGAACTAGATAAACATTATCCACCAACTCAACCACCATTCAAAAGAGACAAGTGGTTAATAGGTACGCTAAGGGGATTCCATAAATTAGAAGCTTTACAAGGTAATAGGACAATCAAGCTACAAGGTACTAAGCACTTATTAGAAGGTTATTATCCTAAACTTTTAAATGATAAAGATTATGCTCAGTTGATAGCAGCAAGAGGCAAGCGTGATACATATCCAGTTAGAAAAGAAATAAACTTGATATCAGGTATTGGTATAGCTAAATGTAGTTGCGGCTCTGCTGTAGCTAATCGTAGAAGAGACGACCATAGAGCTACATTATTTTGTTTAAGTGGAACGCGTAAAGAGAATGATTGTGATGGTTGGTATATGTCTTTAGCGTATGCTGAGAAGGCTATAATAGCTATTGGTAAGGATGTGTTTATCAATATGGCTAATGACTCAATTGATACTAGTGAAATTGAATTACTTAAGCTTACACTTAAAAGCAAACAAGACATGCTCAAAACTTTGAACCAGAGAGCATTAGAGAATAGATTACCAACAACTATGCTTGATTCAATGTTAACTATTGAAGATGAAGTTACAGATATTCAAAGCAATATCAAAAGAAAAGAGCTAGAACTTCTAAAGGTTGATGACACATTATCTAGTCAATGGGGAGCGTTATATTCAGATGTTCCACCTGTTACCGATAGTGATGCTAGAGAGAAGCTTAAAACACTAATCAAGAAGTCAGTAAACAATATTACCTTTAATAAATTAGCTAAGTCACACTTCAACCTAACATTTGAATTTGTTAATGGTCACACAAGACAAGTAGAGCTTAATAAAGGTGTAATGGATTGGGGTAACTTTAGTCATAAAGCTGATGTTGATATGACTTATCTAACTAAAGATTCTGATATATCAAGAAAAGTTGGACTAGAAGTAATTGCTAACCTGCCAATAGAGAAAGATGACTTATAATCATTAGTAACTCAGATAGAGGATTACAGCCGCTTTATTTTTAAGGTGGTATGTAAGCTCTTATTTGAGTTGTATCTGTAACAAGCTCAATGACACCACTATTAGTGAATGTTTCTAATATTTTTTCAACGTATCAGTCAAGCTTTGAATACTCATCATCAGCTCTGCAGAATCAGCAATCATGTTTAAGCTATTACCCTCAAGTTCTCGTCCTCGTTTAGCTGCCTTGATAGCACCTTGTGCTTCTTGCATCACCTTCCTACACTCCATGGCATACAATTCTAAATCTTTCCATTGCTCAATAGCTTTATCTACATTTTCTTTATTATAGTTATACCGACTAAGTATGTATGCTGTTGCTTTGTGAGATTCAGCAAGCAAAGTAGAGTTTATGAAGTCTCCTTGTGATGTGCATGTGTTTGACGTAGAGATAAACTTACCTACTTGATGCTCTTCCTTCGCACTCATTTGGCGGTGTGTTGTAGCGCATGCAGTTATAGATAAAACCAAGAAAGATAATAGTATTTTTCTCATTAGTAAGTCCGATTATTAAGTTTACCCAAAAAAGAATAGAGCATGTCTCTAAGCCGTGTTGGTACATCTAGACGAGATTTGATGCCGTGGTGACATGTAATTACTTTGAAGTAATAGTCACATTATCTTCATTTATATCTTTTGTTGCTTCGTTAAAGTCTGCAACAAAATTATCAGGAAATGTATAACTCATAATTAGCTTATACTCATCTTCGTTTGAGTAGATATAATCAGTATTAGTGGTCTCATTATTGTATCTGGTTATGAAATCATCACCTACTCCATATGTATAATCTATTCTTAAACCATAGGTTTCCATGTACTCATTATAATATCCTCCATAAGTAACATCAGTCCATACTGCGGTGTTAATACTAGTGTTGCCACTACTGGTACTTAAGTAACGACCATTGCTTAGCTTGTAATTAACATAACCATAAGGGCTATGTTCTTCAGTATATGTACCTGGGTGCTTTTTTGTTAGTTGGAATAGTTCATTGCATTCATTAGTGATAAAATAGTTTTTGTCATACCTACTATGTTTTTCGATAACAACAACAGAAGATTCTGAGCAATGACGAGGCTCAACTGCAACTTTATCCCCCTCTCCATCACTTCCACCGCCACATGCCGACAAAAAAACCAATAACGTTAATGCGAATAATTCTTTTTTCATAATAATTCCTTTTATATTAATAGTTTGCATTGTATGGCTGCTTACATGAAAACATCAAGACAATATTACTTATTTATGTGATGTTTTTAATTATTCTAATCAATGCACAACAAGCTTACAGCTTATTAATATTGATAATACAACACCACAACAAGGAAGGCTCAAACAGAAGCACTCGTCGTCATCGAAGAATAGCTTTAGCTATTCTGATGTATGGCGTAAGACTGCTGATGTTCAATGCCTGACTGGTAGCCAATACATTATACAAACAATCAACACTCATTAGAGCTTTATAGAGCCATTACAAGAGCACATCAATACATATTAATAGTAGTTGTAGGTGTTGGTATTTAATGTGGGTAATCGACCATTGAGCAACCTTACAGCTTATGCCCTTATAGCAAAAAGCTAAAGCTTTTTGCTAGGGCAGCTGACGGTTGCTCTGAGGTCTCAGTGAGGAAGATAGATTAGAGTCTTGTGTAAAACTAGTAACTAAGTCTTACCCCTTATATTATATTATCTTTAAAGGGGAATTGACTGTATCGGTACAGGTAAAAAGCGGACATTTTGGCTAGTTTTGTCCCTTTATGCTGTAAAGTTAAAGGCTTGATTGTTACGCGATAGTGCGAACAAGTAAGACTTAAGTGGCTACTTTGTCTTGTGCTTGTGGACATTTTATTTGATTGTGTCTACAATGGCTGCATTAAATAAATAGAAATGGAGCTAAAAATGACAATTCCACAGCTGCAAGGGGCAATCGACACTGCCGAAGAGGACAGGCTTTATGTAGAAGAGGATATGTATGACGACATACTTCAAATTATAGAAGAACGTGGTGGTATGAGTGCAGGTCAAATGAGAAAGCTAGCTGATAAGTTAACCAAGAATGCAAATATTGCTCAAGTAGACAAGACTAAGCCCTATTCAAGATTAACAGGAACCGATTTTGAGTACTTAATAAGACTATCAGCAGTACATCCAGATCACACAAATAAGAGTCTACTAGAGTCGTTATACGATAACATTGTGGTTAAGTATATTAACCATAAGAAGCTAACACCTAGTGAATGTAGAGAATACTGGATTAATAAAGCAAGTAAAGCAAGGTTGAGCTCATCAGATAAAATAGAAATAACGAAAGCTTGTGCAAAGATTATTGGTGAGAAGTTTTCAGGGCAAGCACTAGGTTTGAATTTGATGGTTATTTACGAAACACTAAGCGCAAAGGAGTTATGTAAAGAAAACACAGTCAGTGCAGTTGTTAGTAAAATGAAGAAACTACAGGAGGATACAATGGATATAAATAGAAGAGATGAGTTAATACAGTTATTTAAAGATGAAAAGGTATTGGCTGACCATAAATCGGCACAGTATGCAGATGAGAATACAAAACTACGTATCGAGCTTGCAAAGACCTCTAAGGATAAGCGTAACGAGATGATAAATGAGATGAATTCTAATGGGTTAACACAGCAAGAAATAGCTATGGCACTAAAGGTATCAACCAAAACAGTTTCAAGAGTTTTAGCGATGAATGCAAAATAAAATGAGAAGAGCCATATTTTTCATGCTAAAGAAGCAAGAAGGAATAACCAACACTAACCAATATAGGAGAATATTTATGAATAAACAAATACATGAACTAACAGATGAGGAATTCAATAGAAAGATAGATGTAGGAGCAAGTAAAGGTAAAAGAGTTGAACCAAGAGAAACTATGGTTCGTTCACAAGCATCCATTGATGAACAAGATGAAATAAAGTTGCCTTTGCACTGGAGTAATTAGGTTGAAGAAGCTTAGCCATTTCTTTCCTAACATCTATTCACCATTCATTTGTGGGATTAACAGCTTCAAGTAAGGATACAGCAGTATCAAATTGATTAGATTTTAAAGCTTGCTTCTGGGCAGCATTCGGAGTCACACCAACAACATTATATAAATCCCAAACTAACTTTCCAAAACCAGGCAGTTTTGCAGGAAATGATATGCCTGCACCACAGAAAAAAACGACTCTACCTTCTTCATGAGCTTGAAGTGGTTTTTCAGGTATATCTGGCCGATTATTAACAAATTGCATTTAAAATCCTTCGAAATGACTTTGAGCCTTAAATTCTTCTTACTAACTTTTGCTGTTCTGAATCATATCGATACAAGTGAATTGTATTATCTTGAATCAAAGTAACAGCATCATTAATTGCTTCTAATGGTAAATTGAACCACTCTTTTGCTTTATGTAGTTTTCCATCATTTCCTGTAACCTCTACATTTAGCCTTACTCTGCCAAATAGCGCATGAACAGCACTCTCCACAGAGTTTAGGTTTAATCCATTTAGTGGTATCACCTTAACCTGTTCAGCCTCATACATGAGGAATGCCGGGTCTTTAGCTGCTTCTTTAAACCTAGTACCAACATCTCTCTTGGTTAATCCTACTTTATACAAATGCTTATACTTGTCCCTAAGATCTGGTTTTAAGGTTTTAGCTATATAAATATATCCCGTAGCTTTAGTTTGTTTTAATACTTGAAGGCGTGGATCATGTTCCGATTCACTTTTAATACGTTTAGCATTAAAAGGTTTACCGTCAGTAGTTAATATCCGTCTAGCACTACTATCCTCACGAATTCGTTTGGTAAGTGAACGTAGTAACATTGTTGATTGAGTACCATTTTCATAAATAATTACTAATCTTCTGTCTTCACGATCAGTACCTCTAAAGATCTCACTCATGTAGTCAACAAACAGTAACATGCCCTTTAAAAGGTAAAAATTCCCCTCAGCAAACTCAAAAACAGAAAGTTCAGTATCAGCAATAGCACCTAACAACTTAGTTTTTGCAGATAATTCTGAATGTACATTTTTGAATAACGGCTCGAAAACTTCAAAATTACGACATTGAGTTGTTTTACCAATAGCCTCAGCTTGGTTTCTTGCTATAACCGCTTCAGGATCAGTAACATTCTTAATAGTTAATATGTCAGAAGTCTCTGACTTAGGGGATATAAATTCTAGTAAATCTGAATTGATTATATCATCTATTGATTGGAACTCTTCTTGTTCAGGAGCCTTTAAAACCGAGGGTTCACTAACTTCTAACAAATTGAATTCATCATGTTCTTTCAAGCTCTCAACTAACTTAAAATCTTCTTTTATTTTTTCAAATTTATAAAATAACTTCAGCTCAACCATATCACCAACATCAGAAGGTAACTTATTATGCTTTCTATAGAATTCGTTTATTTCTATAAAATCATCTAAATCCGTTGCTCTAACGGCTTTATTTTTAGTCTTTGGTTTTGAAATCCATCCAAATTTATCAGCACTTAGCACTGCATCAAGAAAATCCATATCATCCATGCCTATCTCCCGTGTTGTTGGCGCATTCTTTCAACAAATAAAATAGCTTCGGCTAATCTTCGTTCCATTGAATCTGTCGAGTCCATTGAAGGTTTTCGATTATGTTTTGCCATAAACTCTTCAATTTTTCTTTCTTGGAACAGGATCAGTACTTCTTCTTTGGTTATCGTTAATTTTTGAGAGTCTATTTCATTTTTAATTGCTTTTAATACTGGTGCATCAACCGACTTAGATAGAACATCAAATGCTGTTTCGTAAATGTTCATAGTGTCGATCAAGTCAACACTTAGATTATCCAAATCAAATTGAGTATTCGCCATTACGATAAAGCGAGAAGGCTTACCATCAGTGCCTTTTTTTTCTTGTATACGTGAAGGTTTTATTAAAGCCTCAGCAATAAAGTGTTGACGAACCTCTTCAATCTCTTGTTCTGTTAATCCTAACCCTTTGAATTTTTCTTCGATTATTCTTGGTAGATGAACTTTATTAGCTACTTCAGGATCTATAGAACCCGCCATAGCTTTTTGCATCACATTATCTTTAATAACAGCAGCTTGAAGTTCAGTCATATCTTCTTGAATTATTTTTTTAACTCGATCCGTGCTTGGTTCAGAAAACCCTTTAATTTCTACTGTGCCTGCTTTATTTTTCTCTGTTTTACTTTTAAGGTCTGCTTGTTCTTTTTCGTAGTCAGAATCAAATTCATTCTTGTTAATATCTTTGTCTGAATTTTCTTTAGATTGTGGTGATCGGAAGTTCAATCTAGGTTCAAGAATTTGCTCCATCAATAGAGAACAAGTAATAGCCTTGAGCATATTATTTACAGAATCTTTAATTACTGTGTCGGTAACATCAGGATTAACAATTAAATTGGTAAATTGTGCATGAATTTTGTTATTTGAATCACGCGTACAGCGGCCAATTATTTGAATTATCTCTGTTAATGACCCTCGATACCCAATCGTTAAAGAATGTTCACAGTAAGACCAGTCAAACCCTTCTTTAGCTGTGCCAAGTGCAATGATTAAATCCATATCATCAACATCATCAATATCGCGTAAATAACCTTGGATCTTGTCCCTTTCTTTTGCGTTATCATTAACAAGATCAGCAACTTTAATTATTTTCCCATCGCCTTTACGCTTAACAAAAATAATACCTGCATCATAAGCAACAGGATCAATTGTTCGGTCATCAATTACATCACCAATACTGTCGATAATAAGGTCAACTTCTTGATACTTGTTACCCGTTGACTCAATTGAATTAACATTAGGAATATGAAGGATTGTTTTCTTATCAGTATCTAATATTGATTTCTTATTATTCTCTGGCTCATCAACAAACTCAGATAGATAAGAACCTTGATAGAAATGATAACCAATACCAAGAGATTTTAAGTGTTGATAACCATTAAGTTGCTCATAATAGTTATAAGTAACTTTATCAAATTGAGCTTCATATTCTGGTAGTAAAATAGGCTCTGCATCACCACGAAAGTATGAGCCAGTCATTGCCACAATATGTGTATTTGATTCATCCATTAATGACTGCAATACACCACCGAGTATATTTTCTTCACTAGAAGATAAGTGATGAAACTCATCTATAGAAATCAAACAATCATTAAAATCACTTGGAACTAGTGATTTAAAAGAATTTCTTAATGTCGCATGAGTACATACAAGAACTTGTTCATCCGACTTCATGAATTTTTTAAAAGAGCCTGATGTATCGTTAGCATCTATGCATAAGTTATTTTCAGGTTTTACGGACCAATTCTCAAAAAAACCGCCATCCCTCAAATCTGTATCAGAAAATGAACCACCAATCGATTTTTCAGGAACAGCGACTATTACCTTTTTTAAATTTTGATGCTTGAGCTTATCTAAAGCAATAAACATCAATGCCCTTGATTTACCAGATGCAGGAGGTGACTTAAGTAATAAGTATTGAGAGTGCCTACTTTCGTATGCACGAGCCTGCATCTCCCTCATGCCCATATCATTAGTATTTACACTTGAGGAATTTGTTTGGTAATTTACCTCAACAAAATTGGTGGTCATTATGCTGCTTCCTTGCTTTGAGAATATAGTTTAAATAATATACTTAACCTTTCTTGGTTTGTTGTTAATTGTTTGGAAGTATTAACTGCCTTTTTATATAATTCATCTACGAAGAGATCTATTTCTTCATGAACTTTTTTTAAGCTTTCAGGCATTTTTTTAGGATCGTAAAGCAGAGATAAAGTTGCCCCCCCCACAATACGCTCTTTAAATATGTTATTTGCAAATTTTGCTAATACTTCTATGTCTTTATTATTCAATTCAGGCACTGGAAAAGTGTTATAACAAATTGTATTAGAATAACGATAATCTGTTTTTAATTTTCCACCAACAGCTCCAACCCATAATGTATGCATTCTGCAAGATAACAATGTAACCATATATTTTTCTATACCATAACCAGCAAAAGCCAGGTTACTCACGACCGTATTTTCTGCGTATATATCAATAGGGATATAATTTCTATTTTCAGACGATACTGAGGGTATAACTACTACTTGTTCACTCTTATAAGCATTACCTTGAACAAATTTATGTGCTTTTTCCGCCCACAACCTTGTAGAATCAGCAGGGCTGGATAACCTAAATTCTTTTACTTGGCTTATTCTCTCACTGATAAACGGTATAGATGATGCTTCATCCTTGTCTTTATCATCAATCCACAAACACCACCTAACTTTTCCTCTAATAAGTTCTTCCGAACCAACATACCTTTTAATAAATTTCGCTGCATTGGGACATTCCTCAACCAAAGCATCTTTCTCTTCTGTAGATAATATAAATGCCCCTCCATCTCTAGGCATATTACCGAAGGATATAATTGGAAATCCATTTAAAGGCACCGCAGTTGGTTCTACAAAAACGTTAGGTGCATCAATTAAATATGCATTAATATTCTTTGCTTTAAAACGCACTTCATTATCAAATATATACTTAGAAGCATTATTGCTAATTCTTAATCCAACAACAACGCAGATGACTGCCGCATTGCTTTTCGCATTATTAGTCCATTTAAAAGATCTATGAGCGAAACTTATTTCAATATTGTCTGACAATAACTTCTTCCATAGAAGGCTTATTGAATCCCCCTGGCAGATTGAATTAGTGGATACGAAAGCACATTCTCCATTATTGTTTATTAATATGTACTCCCTAGCTTTAATGAACCAAGCACAAACATAATCTAAATTTTTAAATTTGCTAAAGCCTTTACACACAGAAGCTAAATCTGATTTTTGCTCATTGGTTTGCCACTTACCACCTAAAAATGGAGGATTTCCAACTAAATAAACTTCCCCCTCATTAGGCATAACGTCATTCCAATTAACTTGTAATGCATTCCCATGAACAATATTATTGTATGACTTCAGCGGTAAAGTAGCTTCATTTGCACCAAATTCATCATTAAACTTTTGATTCATTTGATGCTCAACAAGCCACAAAGAAAGCTCAGCTATGCCACTTGCAAAATCATCATATTCAATACCATAAAATTGTCCTAAAGAAATACCAGAGTTAGGAGCGCCAAGTAATAAATTAAATTGCCCTTCAGCACCTTCTAATCTACGGACTTCCTTTAAAATAGTCATCTCTAGGTTACGAAGTTCTTTAAAAGCAATAATTAGAAAATTACCCGAACCACAAGCCATATCACCGACTTTAATTTTTGATAAGCGAGTACATAACGCCTTTAAATTATTTACTTTGGTTGTATCTTTAACATCAGAATCGAGAATTTTTAGATACTCTTCTGTTAACTTATCTAAAAATAAAGGGCTTAGTACTTTCATGATATTTTGAACAGAAGTGTAGTGCATCCCCATTTCTGAACGTTTTTTGGTATCCATTACTGCTTGAATCATCGAACCAAAAATATCAGGATTTATTTTTGACCAATCTAATGAGCCTGATTCAATCAGCGCTCTACGTGAACGAACAGTAAATTTAGGTAGAATTAAATCATCGGCAAATAAGCCACCATTAACGTAAGGGAATGATTTAAAATTATTTGAACAGTTATTTCTATTGGCTGTATCTAAGATATCAAAAAGTTCTTTTAAAACTTCGTGAACATCTGAACCATTCTCTTGCGACAATGACCCTATTGCTTTTGTAAACTGATCCTTTTGAAATATCCCTGTATCTTCAGCAAAAAAACAAAATAAAATACGAGATAAGAACACATTCATTGAGTGAATTTGCTCTTCAGTTTGAATTTCATTATCCGATTTTAACAAATCGAATAACTTCGCCATTTTTTCAGCAGCTTTTGCATCAGCAACAGATTCAGAGGCTAAGCTGGCTCGCTCCATTCCTGCCAATGGCAAGAAGAATTCAAATTCGTAATGCAACTCATCTATAGCAATTTCAATTGTGTCATCTGATTTAATATCATGAGCAAAAATAGTTTTATAATCAGTAACAATTACAAAACGAATTTTATTTTTTTTAAGGGACTTTAACGAAAGTGAGTCTTTTAATACTTGCTCTAAATTATCTTCTGCTTCTTTAAAGAGAAGTTGTCCGTTAGAAGTTATTTCAGCAGTGTTTTCAAACTTCTTTTTTAATCGTGTGATTGAAGCCTTAGCCGTTCCAAAACACAAAAGAAAATCATATATGTAACTTTCGGGCTTAACGTTTTTTGATAGAGTTGCTAAGTTTTCTTGAACTTCCGTATAGGTAATAGCCATTTAATTTCTCTTTTAATTATTCACATTCCCTTGAGCTATCGCTCAATGAACTTTTCTATTTGTTTGTGCCTGCAAGTGCTTTATTAAGCGTTGGCCGACTTACATTAAAATGACGAGCAACTTCTGCTTTTGTCATGTTAGGGTCGAGCAACATCGCATTAGCTTTCTTAATATCACTTTCTGATAACTTTGCTTTACGACCACCTTTGCGGCCTCGCGCTCTTGCAGCTTCAAGTCCTGCTTTTGTTCTTTCTGAAATTAACCTTCGTTCAAATTGAGCGATAGAACCTATCATATGAAACGCTAGTTCACCTACTGCTGTTGTTGTATCAATACTCTCATTCAAGCTAATGAACTGTACCTGTTGCGATTTGAAGCCATCTAGCAACTCAATTAAATCTTTTAAACTACGACCTAACCTATCTAGTCGCTGGACAACAACGACATCACCAACACGAAGTGTGTCAATCATACGATCTAGTTCGGGCCGTTGTTTTGATCTACCACTACATTTCTCTTGGAAAATGCGTTCACATCCTTCCGCCTCCAATGCATCCAATTGAGCGTTTTCTGATTGCTCGTCCGTGCTTACACGTGCATAGCCGATTTTCATAACAATCCTAAAATAAAGGTAGGTTTTATTTACATAGATTAATTTACGGGTTGTTTTACGTTAAAGCAAGATAATTTATGTCGGAATATTGTTATTCGAGAAGTGTAAATAAAATGGTCGTTTTATTTACACTGAGAATGCCATTTGCAATTATTTTATTGATTAGTTCAGTGCTTTAGTTTTATTATCACTACGTAGAGCTTTCAACTTATGAGAGAACTACGCGCATAATGGCCTGGGCTATACGCCCTCCGAAAAGTTAGTTGCAACACAAAGGAGCACAAGACTCCTTTCTTTTTTAATTGCCAATTAGTCAGATGATTCTTTAGCCTGAATAATGCCTCTCGCACCAGTAGCACCAATCTTTTCTAATATTCTATCCCACTTCTCATAAGGTATCTTATCCAAGTTACCTGTAAGAAGTTTGTTAAAATCCTCTTTACCAATATCTTTGTACAAGGTACGTTGCATGTGCTGTATAACCTCTTTAGGAGTCATCTTAGAGGCTGCAGTCTGTCCAAATGATCTAACAGCATAATATAAAGAAGACAGCTTAGGTTGCTTGGCAAAGCTTGTAGCGGCTATATAAAATTCAGCATCTTTAGCGTCAACTTCATTCAATCTATCAAATAAACTTTGTTGTCCTTTAGGTGCTTTACCTGTTAAGTATGCTGCTCTCATTGCTTTCTGATTAGCATCCAAACCACCTTCAATAACTTCTTTCAAAGCCTCAGGGTTATCAAATGCAATAGTCATCTTAGAAAGCCTATCCAAGCTAGCTTCACTAACTGCTTTATCATGTATGCTATTAATACCTTTACTATTTAGTATAGTTTCAGCCATTTCACGACCATACCCTGCGGCTACAGCACCTGCATCTTGATTAGTAATACCATCAAGTATATCCAGTGCATTCTCCTCACTGGTTCCAAAGAGGTCTTTCCCACGAGTAATACCACTTAACTCCTTATAAACAGCAGCTTGTGAATCTAAAGCTTTTACATATTGAGGTGAAGCTGCCCTCATTGGAGTTAATAGTTGTTGCTTCAATGCCATGGCATCTGCCTTTTCTGAAGGTGAAGCAGTACGACTCTTAGAAATGTTATCCAACTGTCTTTTGGTAAAATCTAAAATATGAAATGGTGTTGGTACTTTAGTTGAGCCCTGAGCATTAAGCTTATTCTGTGCAGCAGCCCTACCAGACTTAAGTGCTGACTTAAATACTTTATTAGAAGTTAAGCTTTTAGGTAATTGATTAAGACCAAAATCTTGAGTTGCATAAGCTGCTTTGTATAAAGGGTCTACTTGTTTAGATATGCCTTTAGTAACATTGTCATTCAATCTCTGAAAGTTAACTCTACCATTATCAAGTATTTCATCAGCTTTAATATTGAATGTAGTTGAGTTTGAACCATCTGCTCTAGTGGTTGCATTGAATCTATTATCTATAAACTCACCACTTGCATCTACTGACTCTCTGGCTCTTGGTGCTCTTGTGTGAGCCAAGTCATCAGCTATATCTTGTGCAGTCTCATTACCTACTAAAAACCGGCTAGAAGGGCTTATATTAGCTCGTATTGCATTCTCAGCCTCTAAACCTGCAGTGGTCTCAGCCACTCTTGGGTCAACAGTATTAACTAATGAATCTTGTATCTCACTGGCTCGAACTGCTTGTGAATCTGCAATAGTTTCACCAGTTTCTCTGCCTACGGCATTAGCTCTACCACTCAAGTTGCCAGAATGGCCTACTCTTCTGTTAGCAGTGCTAACCATGCCTTGAAACTCATCAAAGTCTGCTAACTGAGGCAAACGTGATGAGCCAATACTAGCCAGTTGTTTAGCTTTCTTGTCGTATGCACTCATCAATACATCTTCTGTCAGTTGACCTGTCTTAACTAGGCTCTGCAAGTCTTGGCTTATCTTGAAATCACCCATAACACTTGATGTATCATTGAATAGAGCTTTAGCGACAGGTGAGTTACGAGCAGCAACACTAATAGCCTTGCCTGCACCACTCAATACTTTACCAACACCTAGTGACAGTAGTCCATCTTTAACAACATCATCTAGTAATGTGTCAGTATCTTTATTGTAACCAACACCACTTGCTACACCTTGTGCCAATAGATTGCGGGCATTGCCATTAGTTAAATTACGAGTAACTGCATTGTTAGTAATAACATTATTAGTTAGCTTACTATTCTTAGCAGTATTAACAGCTACCTTCGCAATATTCTTAAACTTATTAACTTTATCAGTCAGGCTTAATACTTTAGTAACACCTGAACCAAGTCTAGCTACGTTAGCAGCACCAGCACCGGGTATGAAAGCTGTAGCTACACCACCACCTATCTCATAACCTAAAGCCTCAAGTGGAGCATTGTCTCTAAACTCTTGGTTCTCTTCTCTGATAGAGTCACGTTCTTGCTCATAATCACCAAGCCAACCAAAGCCAGTTTTAGCACCAGCTTCAATCTCATCAGCAAAACCAAAGGTTGCACCTTGAGCCGCTAACCTAACTTTGTCACTTGTACTTGCTTCATACTCTGGTTGAGTATTTTCAGGTTGTTGTGAATTTAATTTATTAATCTGGTTAGCGAATAGTTGTGCTGCATCAGTATCCCCAGCAGCATCAGCCTTGACTAATGCTTGTTGTAATTCATTAATATTAGCCATTAGTGCTTCACCCCATACTTATCATATGCAGCTTTAGTTGCATCATCTAATTGAACACTAGTTCCCTCAGGTACGTCAGCATTACCAGCAGATTCTTGGATAGTGTTAGTAACAGGAGCAACTGGACTAAAGTTACGATTACCAGACTTAACCTTAAATTGATTAATCAGAGCATCTAATGAGTTACGTTTTTGTATAACTACTTCAGAACTATCACCAATTCTAGGTGAGTAAGTCTCACGGTATGATGATATTTCGCTTTCAGGTATTGCAGCACCTGATTCATCACGTAGAACAGCCTTAAGTACATCATCTAGTGCTTGATAGTATTGTTGATGTTCTTTACTTGCTAATATATTACCAGCTAAAGGTACACCAGCAGCAGCATTCTCAGCTATGTCTGCAGGGTTAAAGCCTTCTGCAACTATATTATCTAATATATCTATACTCTTGATAGCACGTTGATAGAAGCCATATGCTTTATCTTGAGCACCTGTGAAAGGTTTACCAGTATCAGGGTTAACAGTTAGGTTACTAGTATCTGAACCAGCAGTATTCAAAGCTTTAGTTTCACTTGTCTCTTTATTATAAAGAGTATTGGCATCTAACTTAGTCCATGAATTATTAGGCGTAATAGTTGGATTGTTTAACTTCTTAAGTTGAGCTTCTTGGTTAGCTAGAGCTAATCTATCACCAAACCTTTTATACTGATTAACATAAATATCAGTCTTCTGAGATTCTGTAAGTGATTCATCATTGCGTAATGTACCTTGTAATTGTGATGAGAATTCTTTGACAGTCAAGCCTGTGGTATCGAATGGCCCATATGCATCAATAGCTTTTTGATTAGCTATATTCTCACGTTTAGTTTCAAGTTTGAGTTGTTCATTAATAGCACCTGAACCAGATTGATTAAAGTTAACTTTAGCTAATGCTTGCTCATCTACATTCTGACCAGTATATGATTTTAGTAATGCTACACGTCCATCAGTATCATCAGCTTTAAGTGAACTAAGTTGATTGAATGCTTTAGCTGTGTTGTCTTTACCTTCTTGTTTGTACTGAGATATTTCACTATCTTGCATACTCTGTGCAGCTTGCTGTAATGACTTGATGCCACCTGTAATAGTATCGCTAGAATTAGCTATTAAACTGTTACCTGAGTTTGATGATTGTCCTAAGTTTTTCCACGTAATCGGCATATATATGTACTCCTATTTACAAATGGAACTTCCTTCACGGGGTAAGAACCATTAATAATGAAGTAGTTTACAATGTTGGTAGTTATGAGAGATGAAGTGAGCTAGTTATGATACGAATAAACTAGATACCAGATACCAGATAGCTTAATAGCCTCATCTGCCTCAAAGTTCTAACCATATTCATTGCCTACTTATAGGATAAAGTTTGATTGTATGCTTTGTACTACCTAAATAGAGTAATGATTGTGAGCTTCATTACATGTAATTCTACTTCGATAATTGAGTGTTAATAGTACCATTTATGTCCTAATATTACCATCTCATATTAGCCTGTATATATTATTAACACCTGTATTTCAATGAGTTGCATTACATCTAATTTGAATTCTAAAGTATATCTTCCATACTATACATCAACATACAATCACTACTGACCTATACATTGACTGCATTCCAACTACTACTGCACTACCACACCACTACCATAAGGCAAACATTGTACTTGCACTGCACACTTGTACAGTATACTTATATACAAGTATCTACCTACATACTAGGCCACCTCAATTTACTCTTATTCGGAGTATACAGACTATACCTATAGCATGGGTATCAGACCATCATAAGACATGCTATCAAGTACTATGAAGCTTTGCTTCGAACCAGTAAGATGAAGGTGGTTGTTTTCATGGTATGATAGAGTTATAAAATATTATTTTTAGCAGGTTTTTCAGAAAAACCATATCTGCTTACGAATGCAGTATATATAAATACTACCGAAGGAAAATCGCATCCCCCCCCCTCTCCATCGACTTGTCACAGAAGTAGAGCAAGCACCCCTTTTGATACCCTCAGTTACTTGATTCAACTCAGCAAGCTTACACAATACCTTAGGCAATCATGCCAACTATTAACCACTGGTTCGATAGCTTAGTAAAGAGGTAAGTATCATGTGTATGTTTGTTGTGACACTAATGGTGTTTGCTACTGGTCATGTGGATAAGTACCCTGAAATCACTGGATAACTCATTTTGTGACAGTTGTTGACTTTAGGTATACCAGCTTGGGTTTTACCATTGTATTTAAAGGTAATTAAGCTGCCAATGGCTGGTGGCTGATGACGCTCTTGATCAGTAAACCCCGAACCTATTTTGAAAATGATACCCTCAATTGTTTTTACTTGAAGAGCGCCTAATGCACCTCGATATTTACCTTTGCCTTCAATGTGCGCTATCACTTCTGCTTCTGCATCATAGTGCTTTTTTAGCTTCATTATACTAGCGGTTCTACCAATATGATAATAAGCACTGCCATGGTGTAACATTAACCCTTCGCCGCTATTGTTGACTACGTTATCAAGGGTTTGATGTAGTTGCTCAACCGTCGTGAGTTTAAATTGTTTAATCATGGATAAAAAGGGTGATTGTTCTTTCTTCATCAATTTTTCCATGACTGATATTCGTTGGGTAAAGGTGCCGCCATGCTCAGGAAGGTCAAATATCATAAAGCGAACAAATTGCCAGCAAGCTTCATCAATGCGTTTTTTTCTGATACAAGAGAGCGTTTGTTGAAAATAATCTCTTTTAATCCATAATTCGCCATCCATTACATTGTCAGGCCAGTTTTTGGTGAACCATTTAGGGCTATGTATAAGGTTGCCTTGGCGCGTGAATAAATGTGTGCCATTCCAATAGCCACGCATACCATCAAGTTTTTCAGACAGCCAATATTGGTTAATGTCAGTAATGGCTTTATAGGTTGTTGCTTGTTGAATCGCTGGCTTTGGCAGGGATGCACTTTGAGCTATTGATGTAAGGAGTATAAGTAAAATTGTCATGAGTAACTTCATCAGTAACATCTATGTCTGAGTCATTAAGTTAATCATAGTCTACTTTTAGTCTATTATTAGTGTTTATAGAAAACGGCCATAGAAAAGTGTTGGTAGAAAGTAATAAATAGAAACACTCAAGGATGAATAAATGCCTCTTATTAAATTAATAATTTTTATTAGCTCTTTACTCTTGTTTGCTTCAGAAAGTGAGGCCAAACAACACTGCAAACACTTATTAGACAAATTACATGGTATTCAAGCAATGCAACGGCATGGTTATTCATCACAACGTGGTCTTAGTTTACGAGCCAAAGAAGATAAAGCACGTGATAACTGGTGGCAATGTGAGAAAGGGGGACAGGGCAAGCCCAAGCAGAAAACGAAGAGTAAAGGTAAGAAAAAAAGTAACAATAAAAGTAGTCATTATAGTAAGACTTATAAACAGAATACGCATATAAACATAGCAGCGGGTACACCGTTTAAGACCAATAATGTTATTGTTATTAAATCAAAATATCAAGGCAATAAAAAACAAGCATGGCTTAAGTTTTATCAGCAACCCGCTCAGTGCAATCGCCCTAAAAGCTTAGCTATTTTTGCCTCTTGCAGCGAAGAAAAACAAGCACAGCGAATTGATTTTGAGCAGAAATATAAATAAACGCGCTTTAAATGATAAGCAGCTAAGTATCAGTTCAGAAGCGCACGTAGTGAATTAATTGCCACGATAAGCCGTTTTTGAGTTTTTATATTGTGCTACCATGCCATCAACACTATCTTGGCAATATTCACGTAAACCACTTAATAGCATGTGTTTTTTACCATGGCCAACTATTTTACCTTCACTGATTAAATCAAACTCAAGCCAAGCATCACCGCGCTTTCCTTCGATAGTTATACTGGTTTTCGCTAACTTCAATGTCAGTGTCGTAATGTCTAGGCGCTCTAAGCTTATCTTCATGCATTGATACATCACCATCGGGCGAGCAGGATTAATCATGATATTATTTTCTGTCATTAATTTGACTAAAATATCAGGAAAAGTATGACCAGAAAAATTTACATAAGCTTTGGTTAAGGCATTTATTAATGATGCAGAGTGGGTTTTTTCACCACTTGCCTCAACGGTTAAATAGGTTTTGTTTTTACTGTCTACAATATCAAAATCATTAATGATTTCATTAGGAAAAGTTAATGCTATGCTATCGTTTACCATGCCTGAAAAGTTAAAACTCATTTCTTTATGTAGGCCTGATTTAGCGATGATTACTGAAAAGAGCAAATCGCCGGGTACACAAAACCGTTTGGCTTCAATATTGTGCAGGGGATTAAAATCATCAGCCACTTTTTTAGCAAAATCGCTCCCTTGTTGACGAGTAAAGCTGATTTGCTCATCATTAATAGGGCAGTATTGTTCAATAAACATTTTCTCTTGTGACATAGTTACAACTTTCATTTTTAAATAAAATTTAGTACTGATTTACTGTTAATTTAGTACTAAGCCAACAAACAGGGCATTCTAACAGTAGTTAGTTCATAAATCGAAAAAAATGATCGTAAAAGGAACTCAGCAGACCTCTAATTAATGATAGAGGAAGCAGGGTAAGCTAATACTAATTTTTCTTTTTCCTTTTTAGTCAGTGTTCGTAATTGATACTCACGTTTACTCGCTGTGCTTTTATCTAGAGTGGTTTCACTATAAACAAGTTTTACTGGGCGTCTGGCTCGCGTATACTTTGCTCCCAGCTTAGTATTATTGTGTTGGTGTAGGCGTCGTTTTATGTCGGTAGTGATACCTGTATACAGGCTATTGTCATTACAGCGAAGAAAATAAACAGTCCACGTGTTGTTTTGAGTCATAAAGAGAAAATGTTAGTTATTTTAAATAATGATAAATAAAAGTGCTAGAGATATCAATATTGTTCATTTGGTAGCTAGGTTCAGTGTTATACCTACTATAGTTTATGAGGACGACTGAGTGAAAAATGCTCACTGTTGCACCTGGTTTTAAGGTAACACAATCATTAATAAAAAGATGCATAGTGACCATGACTAGATCAGGCTTTTTAACGCTCGCATTTTGAAGTGGCGTGGGTATATTATTTTCAAGGAAAATCATGCTAAAAATATCAAATACAGTCGCTCTCGCTGATTGGGAAATTGAACTTACTGGAATAAGGGCCACCGGAAAAGGAGGCCAACGAGTAAACAAGGTAGAAACCGCGATACATTTACGTTTCGATATTAAGCGATCTTCATTACCTTCCCTTTACAAAGATAGATTGCTAAAGCTATCAGATAGTCGCATATCAAGTGATGGTATTATCATTATCAAAGGGCAATCATTTAGAACTCAATCATTGAACAAAGACGATGCCCTAAAGCGGCTTAGAGAGTTAATCATATCTGTAATGGTCGTTCAAAAATCTAGGAGACCAACTAAGCCGACAAAGGGATCGAAGCTCAGGCGATTAGATTTAAAGAAGAAGGCTAGTGCTAACAAAGCCCTACGCGGAAAAGTAGACCATTAGTGTTTGCATTAATGTGTAGTGACCACTATTGATTTATGGTTTGAGACTAGACTAACTTCACTTCTCGTCGCCAACCAATGAATCAAGAAAAAATATTACAACGAGTAAAGCCAACTGAAAGTAGTTAACAAACACGAAAAAGTACATTGTTAATATTAAAGTCAATTATAGAGAGTAAACATGCCAATAAGTAAAATAGGCGCTGTAGAAAAATTAACGGCGCAACTTGATACTAATAACTTAGTACAATACCAATTACCTTTAGCCACGATAAACTCGGACACTACTGAGCAGCAAAGTATTGCCTTGAATCCAATAATAGGCAAAACAGTCACATTAAATTTTCATGGTAAAATTGCTTGTAAACACTGTGGTAAAACGACTAAAAAAAGTTACTCTCAGGGGTTTTGTTACCCTTGTATGATTAAACTGGCGCAGTGTGATATGTGTATTATGAAGCCTGAAACTTGCCATCATCACCTTGGTACTTGTCGAGAACCACAATGGGGTGAACAACATTGCATGGTAGATCACTATGTTTATTTATCAAATACCTCAGCGTTAAAAGTAGGTATAACTCGTCATACTCAAATACCAACGCGATGGATTGACCAAGGGGCTACACAAGCATTACCTATTTTTAAAGTGAGTACTCGCTTGCAATCAGGGTTAGTTGAAACAGCTTTAGCTGAATATATTAGTGATAAAACTAATTGGCGTGCAATGCTTAAGGGAAGTAATGAGGCCATTGATCTCAAAGCTGAAGCTAAAGTGCTGATCCCTCAAATAAAGGAGCGTTTAGACGATATTTCACTTAAGTTTGGTGATGATGCAGTGCAATTGCTAGATGAAAAAATCGTTGAGATAAATTACCCTGTCAGCCAATATTTAACTAAAATTAGTTCGTTTAACTTTGATAAAACACCGAGTGTATCAGGCGTTTTGTTAGGTATAAAAGGTCAATATTTGATTTTTGAGCAGGGGGTTATTAATATGCGTAAGTTTTCTTCCTATCAAATTAGTGTGGAATATTAATATTGTAGAATAGACAGGTTTGGGTTAAATGCACCAGGTTTACGGTGGTTAAATAGTTTGTTTGTATTGAATTCAGTGCAGTAATAAATTATTGATTTTTATTCCTGAAATATTTAGAGACATAAAGCTCTATAATAAAAAAGCGAGTACCTTAAGGTGACTCGCTTTTTTTGTACTTTTAATTAATAAAAATTAAAGAGCAACAATGTTCTCAGCTTGAGGGCCTTTTTGACCATCAGTAACTGTGAATTCAACTTTTTGACCTTCAGCTAAAGTTTTGAAACCGTCACCAACAATCGCGTTGAAATGAGCAAAAACGTCAGGGCCATTTTCTTGTTCGATGAAACCGAAACCTTTAGCTTCGTTAAACCATTTTACTGTACCAGTAGTAGTAGACATAAGAGTATCCTAATTTATTTATGAGTAATTTAGCTTCTTTCATTTATTTTCAACTAGGTCAAAAAAAATGATGAAAGCGGGTTTGCTAAAAAGTGTTGCTATTACTTATAAAACAGGACGGGTTATTTATTACGGGTCAAAAACCTATTATGGGTAATCAAGCAAAACATAACATCGAAATGGTGTACAAAAATATAAAACTAACTTCAAGCGACGTAGATTATAAAGCTGTGGTGGGTGTTGTCAATAGTTGTTGTTGATTTTTGGCATGTAAAAGCAAAAATAACTGATTGTAGGGTGCTTTTATAGTCGTTTTAACGTTTTAAGTGTAAAAATCTAAGCCACTTTTTTATCGCTTATATCAGTTTACTGAATACTTAATGTGCGGGTTCAATGAATACTTTTTTATCATGCCAGCGTAGCAGTGTTAAATGATTGCCCCAAACGCAGCCTGTATCTAATGGATAAATATTTTGATGTGAACATTTACCCATCAAAGAAGCCCAGTGGCCGAAAACCCAAGATGTTTCATTGATGGTTGATGATAATTCATACCAAGGCAATAACGTGGTGTTCGATTGTTGATTGTTATTAATAGTGCTGGGAGCGGATTTGTTTTCGAATTCTAGGTTTTTATTCCTATAACAGTAACGCATACGAGTAAATGCATTAATTGTATAGCGAAATTTTTCTATCTCGGTTTTGGCTTGCGGCCAATTATTCGGTTTTTCACCGTACATTGATGACAACCATGCGTTTCTATTACTTGAGCTCAGCCGCTGTTGAGCAAACGTAGCTTGCGCTATCGCTTCTGCTAAAGTCCATTGAGGTGAAATACCTGCATGACTCATGTAGGCGTTATCATTACCTATCCTTTGCAATAATGGTTGTTGTGCTAACCAATCCATTAATTTATCCACATCGTCAGCATCTAGCAATGTGTTAAGTCGATCTTGTTTTTTTACTTTTTTGATACCGGCATAAACGGCAAGTAAATGTAGATCATGATTACCCAATACTATTTTTGCCGAGCCCTTAAGTGATTTTATAAAACGTAGCGTAGCTAAAGAGTCGGGCCCTCTAGCAACAAGATCACCCGCTACATAGAGTTGATCAACTTCGCTATTGAAAGAAACCTGCTTTAATAAAGCAATTAGTTCGCTATAACAGCCTTGTATATCACCCACTAAATATATGCTCATGTTACCTCAATATGAAACTCGCCTCTTGATATATCATGAGTATATAGAGATTTGAACTCTAGCATTTTAGCCATTAATCTTGCTCTTCAGCTCTTTTCATTGCACGTCGTGAAAGTTTTTTATTATTTGTAGTAATCATTGGCTCTGGTGGGTTATCAACAATAAAATTAGCGAGCATGATGTAATCATCAAGGGTTAAATTTTCTGGACGTAAATTGGCATCAATATTAAGGCTTTCTAATTGTGCTACGCTAATGAGATTTTTAAAGCTATTACGGATAGTCTTTCTACGTTGATTAAACGCAGCCAAACAGACTGTATTAAGGGCACTTATCTCTTTTACTGGATTTTTAATGTCACTGTGTGGTATTAACCTCACGATAGCAGAATCGACTTTTGGTGCGGGCTTAAATGCTTCAGGACCTATTTCCATTACTGGAATTACTTCGCACTGGTATTGGGTCATAATTGATAATCGCCCGTAAGCTTTACAGTGTGGCCCAGCAGCCATGCGTTGAACTACTTCTTTTTGTAGCATGAAGTGCATGTCTTGAACTTTGTCTTTAAACGTTAATAGGTGAAAAATTAACGGTGTGGAAATGTTATAAGGCAAGTTCCCAAAAATGCGTAATGGTTTGTTATCTGTTGCTAGTTGGGCAAAGTCAAAGCTTAAGGCATCGGTTTCATAAATAGTTAAGTGCGGCGCCAAAAAAGGGTGATGACGTAATCTTTTAGCTAAATCCCTATCAAGCTCAACAACAGATAATTTTTTTGCTCGTTCTATTACGGGCTCAGTTAAAGCACCAAGACCAGGGCCTATTTCGACTAAGTTTTCTCCTGGCTCAGGATTAATAGCATCAATAATATCGCTGATGACGGCATCATTATGAAGAAAATTTTGGCCAAAGCGTTTTTTTGCTTGGTGGCCTAAATGGGTTTTACTGTTCATGAAAATATCTCTTATGGTCTGACTAAAGACAGACCTGTATTATTTACTGCTATTGACTAGGTTGATTGCACTGCCAATGGCTTCTATCATGCTACCAGAGTCTGCTGATCCATTTCCTGCTAGTTCTAATGCAGTTCCATGGTCAACTGAGGTGCGAATAAAAGGTAAACCTAATGTAATATTAACGGACGAACCAAAGCCTTTGTATTTTAATACAGGTAAACCTTGATCATGGTACATACTTAAAATAGCGTCAGCATCTTTTAAGTATTTCTCTTGGAATATGGTATCCGCTGGTAGGGGACCAATAACATTAATGCCTTCTGCTCTTAGTTCGGCAAAGGCTGGTTCCATTATGTCTATTTCTTCTCTACCTAAATGACCATCTTCACCGGCATGAGGATTAATACCGCAAGCATATATTTTCGGGTTTTTTATACCAAACTTACTTTGCAAATCTTTGTGTAGTATACGAGTTACCTTCTGTAACCTCTCAAAAGTGATGGCTTTTGCTACATAGGCAAGTGGTATGTGAGTAGTCACTAATGCAACACGTAAACCTTTGGTAGTTAACATCATTACGACATCAGGGCAGTTAGCTTGATTAGCAAAATACTCGGTATGACCGCTAAAAGGAACGCCCGATTTATTGATTAAACCTTTATGCACGGGGCCTGTTACTATTGCCTCGAATTCCCCTGACATATTTTTATCACTAGCCACTTTTAAGGTCTCAACAACATAAGCACCATTGTTGGTATCAAGGGTACCTGGGATACATGGCTGAGCAAGTGGTATATCTAATATGGTTAAGGTACCAGCAACTTGAGGGATAGGCTCAAGGTTAGCATCATAATCAATTAATGTTATGGGCAAATTTAGTTGTTCAGCACGCTGTTTTATTAGTTCCTTTGATGCAACGACGACAAGTTGTACTGGCCAAGCCTGCTGTGCTATAGAAACAACTAAATCAGGTCCTATACCGGCGGGCTCACCAGGAGTAATCGCTATGCGAGTAGTCATTTCTATTTATCCTGTTCAAAAATTTCGATATAAGCTTCATCGCGAGTTTCTTTGATCCATCTATCACTTTCAACACCAAATTTACGATTATGCAGGATTTGATAAACACGCTTTTCATTCATTTGTGATGTAGCATCAACTATACGACGATCATTTAACTGAGCAATATGCCAACCAAAAGATGAGCGAAATGGTTTGTGGTATTCACCAACTTTCATAGAGGCTAATGCATTTTTAAAGGCAGGGTCGTAACTATTGGGATCTGCCCAGCCTAAGTCGCCACCACGAACAGAAGTAGGTCCTTCAGAAAATTCTTTAGCTAAATCAGCAAACTTTGCTTCTCCAGCATTAATTTTATTGAGCATATCTTGTAATTGTGCTTCTGCTTTGGCTTCACTTAAAATAACAGAGGGTTTTATTAATATGTGGCTAGCCTTTACTTCTTCAACTTCAACTACTTTACGGCCACGGACATCGAGTACTTTTACAATACTAAAACCTAGACCTGTTCGAATAGGGCCTACTACAGCATCCTTATTTTTTCCGGCAATGAGCTCAGAAAACAGTGTGGGCATTTCGTTGATATTTTTCCAACCTAAATCACCACCTTTTAAGGCATTCGTGCCGCCTGATGAGGCGATAGCTATTTTAGTAAAGTTTGAACCATTATTAAGGAGTTCAATAACTTTATTAGCACGCTCTTTACTTGTGATCATCTCTGCTTGTGTCGCATCTGAAGGGAATTCAATTAAGATATGACCCAGATGATATTCCACATCATTGTTGGTTTGCTCTTGCATTAATTCTAATAAGTTAGATACTTCTTGTGGTGAAATATAAATACGGCGTCTAACACTATTACGGCGCACTTCACCTGAAATTAGCTCTATACGAACATTTTCACGATATTTTTCATAATCTTCACCATCACTAATGATGGCTTGGCGAAACTGAGATAAGGTTAATTTATTTTCTTTGGCCATATTGGCAATGGTTTGATCTAATTGAGCATCACTAACTTGTACGCCTATACGTTCACCAATTTGAACAATTAAACTATCATTAATCAGTTTATCCATGACTTGTGTACGTAATGCGCTGTCAGAAGGTAGTGCTTGATTGTTTTTTTCTGATTGTTGTTTTATATTTTTCAGTAAGTCTTGCACTTCTGATTCAAGTACTACGCCACCGTTGACAATGGCGGCAACCTTGTCCAGCATTTCTTCTTTTGCTTGAACTTGTGTATGAAACCCTGCATAAAATGTGTAGGTGATAATTAATATTTTAACTAAATTTTTCATGAATTATATATCTTGGTTATGGTGCATTGTTAGTTTTTATATATTTGATTTTATTAATGATTAGGTGAACAGTCATTAGTTTTGTAAGTAGTAAGGGCGTTTATAGCCAAAAATACTTGAATCAAACATTTCTTGTGTGCCAATGGCGCCTTGTTTGCCATTTAGCCCTTTGATGATGAACTGTAGCACGAAACCACTATTAAATTCATGGCGGTTTTCATTGAATAAGCCATCATCGCTTAAGTTTGAGTTTATATATCTATGATACGCTATACGTATAGCCCAGCAACAACTTTCATATTGTATGCCGGCATAATTTTCTAAACTACGGCTTTGTTTTACGTCTTCAGTAAATCGCCCTACAAAAGCCCAGTCTTTACTAATAGCAAAGTTAGCTAATACTGATGCTTGCTCTAAGCTACTACCTGAGACATTACGAGTGTACCTATGGTTCAATTGAACTGAATTATATTTATTAATTTGGTAGTTTAGTGACACTTGGCTTTTATTGGTGAAGCTTTCTATTGTGTTATATTGAATATCACTACTGATTTGCCATTTGTTATTTAATCGATAAAATAAATTTGCGGCGAGCGAAGACTGCTGACTGTTTAGGGTATCATCAGTAGTATCGTCATTAATGGTATTAGTCTTATCAATAAGTTCATCAAAAATATTATCGTCGGCTAAATATTGTATTCGACCGACACTTAAGCGAAAAATTTCTAGATTTGATTGATCAAGTACTCGGCTTGTTATACCCCAAGTATATTGATTGGCACCAGAAATTCTATCTAAACCACTATAACTTCTGTCTCTAAATAAACCATTATAATCATCTTGTAAATTAGTGGTATCGTAGAGGCCTATGTCTGTTTGATCTTCTTCTGGAATATATAAGTATTGTATTTGTGGTTCTATAGTTTGGGTGTAATTATGACCAAACAAGGATAGTGTTCGATCGAAATTGATGCCGCCATGAAATCTTACTTTAGGTAGCGTACGGTTAACATTTTTTGTTAATTCACTTCCCTCTTGAATGTTGTTTTGTTGGTAATAGGTATGCATTAACTTAAGCTCTGAATTTAAAAACCAGGCAGGGGTTGATACCGGAAAACTTAAACCCACTTCTATATGGTAGCGATTAGCGCTGAGTTGTTGATTGGTTTCTGCTTTAAATCTCGTTAATTCAGAATAGAGTTCAAATTGTCCTTGTACTGCTTGTTCTGATAAAAGTGTGAAGGGTTGTTGGACTAATACTTCAATGTGAGGCAAGGTTTTATAACTCGATTGATGATTACCAAGTACTTCAAAATCTTGTGTTTTCATCGTGGTTTGCCAGTTTTCTCCAAAATAAGAAAGCTCACCTATTTGGTACAAATAAGCATCGTTTGAGTTATATTCTTTTGAGCTAATATCGACTAAATAGTTGTCATCACTGATGGTCGTATAATCAATATAGGCGCGAAAATTATCTGAAAATGTACCTACATGCTTTAGTCTTAAAAGGTAACGGGCGTCATCGTTTAACGTTATTGAATTATCTTTATTTAAGTACTCAATATTAATATTACCTGATTGCAGATCGGTTAAATAACGAAATTCAGTTTTTAATTGCGTACCACGTTCAGACATGTAATAAGGCGTAATAGTCGCGTCCATATAGGGGGCGATATTCCAATAATAAGGCGCTTCAATTTCTAAACCTGAATTACTGCTGCTGCCAATTTTAGGATATAAGAAACCACTTTTACGCTGATTTGAAACGGGAAATGAAAAATAAGGTAAATATAAAATGGGTACATCGAAAAGTCTAACTTGAGCATGATAAACTTGGCCTGTACTACCATCAGCTGATATTTCAATTTCAGATGCCTTTATTTGCCAGTCAGGTTCATCACCTATACAGGTTGTATAGGTTGAATCTAACAAACTTAAGCCATCTTTTGAATTGATTTGTAATTCACGGGCACTACCATGACCGGGGTTGCCATAAAGTTGATACGAGGTATTGAGCATGATACTGGATTTGTCATTTTTACTGGTATTTAGCTCGTCGGCAAGAATATCAATGCTTAGGTTTTGATAATGTATATTTCCTTGAGCATTAAATCTCATCAGTAGTCGATTAAATGTTAGTTGATCAGCCGTTATGGTTTGGTTGTTATCGCTAAGCGTAACATCACCACTAAAGTTGGCAACCTGATCTTTTTCAATACTGGAGTACTTTGACGTAATATGAATGCTATCATCGGTGACGGGTGCAGTATCAGTTACTATAGGTAGAAAAGTTGGAATAGGACATTGAAGTTGTGATTTTACAGCTTCTTGCTCAGGGGTAACTGCCAACGTAGGTAAAGATAATACCATCGTTAACAAAACGCTACAGGAAGAAAATTTTCGGAAAAGAAACATTTATTTTTAAGGTTATCTTAAATATACGTGATGAAGCGTATATGATATAGCAAATGTAATATGGTAGCTATACCCGTTCCACTTGAATATGCATCGCTCAGACTTCCTGAAACACGCATCTTCAAGTGGAGAGGTTATATATGTAGCAGGTAAATAGCAGATTAAGAATAAGGTAATAAAATAAGTATGCGTATCTGGGGGAAAGTTTTAGGGTTGTTATTTGGCTTTATGCTGAGTAAAAGTTTATTTGGCGCTTTATTAGGTCTTTGGCTTGGCCATATGTTTGACCGAGGTAGAGGTTTTAGTTTTGACGGGATGACGGAAGGTAAATCTGATGATGTTACTCGTCAATCCGCTTTTTTTTACGCTACTTTTTCTGTGATGGGACATGTAGCTAAAGCTAAAGGACAGGTTACTAACCATGAAATTGCTTTTGCCAGTGCTTATATGGACAAACTTGGTCTCACCAATGAATTGCGAGAACAAGCACAAGCGGCTTTTCGTGAAGGTAAGTCGGTCGGATTTCCATTAAAAGAGCGTTTGGTTAAATTTAAGCGGATTTGCCGTAATCGTCATGATTTATTACTAATGTTCTTAGAAATTCAAATTCAAGTCGCTTTTATTGATGGCGATTTGGACACGAAAGAGCGTGAAGTATTGCACACTATTGCCAAATTTTTAGGCTATTCTGCTCGTCAGTTAAATAACTTGCTTGAAATGATTATGGCGAGTGAAGCCTTTCATCAGCAATCAGGACAAGGAAATCATCAATTTAATGGGGGTAATGCAACAACCAGAGCAGGGCAACTTGATAATGCTTATAAAATTTTAGGTGTTAACAAGGATATTTCAATGCGAGATATCAAAAAAGCCTATCGAAAATTAATGTCGCAACATCATCCTGATAAATTAATCGCAAAAGGCCTACCGCCAGCGATGATGGAAGCGGCAAAAGAAAAAACGCAAGATATTCAAGCTGCCTATGATTTGATTTCTAAGCAAAAATAGGCACAATACGGTTAGTAACAAAGTGGTCTGTTAAGTCTCCTTTATATTTACTTAGTGTTTATGTCTAGGCATGAACACTAAAGGCCTTAATGCTAATGCCTCAATATCAAAGCTTCAATACTAAAGCCTATAATAGCAATTCCATTAATAAACTATTGCTAATCAAATGGACAAGGGCTAACAAAGCAGAGCAATTCGCCAGTAACTGGGTGGGTTAAACTTAAATTTCTGGCATGAAGTTGTAATCTAGGGCTAATCGTCAATGCTTTTTCATGCGCATATAGTCGGTCACCTAAAATAGGGTGGCCTAAGGCTAACATATGCACCCGTAATTGATGAGAACGACCGGTAACGGGTCTAAGTTCAATTAATGTGCTTTCATCGCCTGAACTCATTGTCGAATAGCTAAGTACGCTGTAATTAGTCAGTGATTTTTTGCCATTGTCATGATCAACTATTTGTTTTGGTCTGTTTGGCCAATCACAAATTAAAGGTAAATCAACACTGCCTTCTATTTCAGCGACTTTACCAAACACCCGGGCGATATAACTTTTTTTAGTTTGTCGTTGTTCAAATTGTCGGCTTATGGCCACATGAGCAGGCTTATTCAATGCCATGATAATGATACCCGATGTTGCCATGTCTAAGCGATGAACAATGGTGGCGGTTGGCAAAACACGTTGTACTCGGTTTTGTAAACAGTCTTGATGCTCAGGTAAGCGGCCTGGCACACTTAGCAAGCCACTGCCTTTATTGAGTACTACAATGTCCTTATCTTGAAAAACAATATCAAGATAAGGTGACATAGGCGGTTGATAAACAAAGTCAGGATTGGCAGCCATTAGTGCGTAACCACTATCATGCGAACCGCTTCAAAGGTTAACTGCGCCTTATCAATATAATGACTTAGTTCATCTTGTTGATGGGCAAGAAAGTCAATTTCTGCTTGGCGAACACTGGGGTTAATGGCTTTCAATGCGGTTAACCTTTGTTGCTCTTGGCCTAGCTTGCTTTGCATGCTCTTTAACGCTTTTGCTTGAATAGCCGAAATTTGTTGTTCTCCATGAAATTCTGCTTTGGTCACTAGTGGCGCAATTTGTGATTTTAATGCTTTAATTAATTGCAAAGCCATTATCTTTTTAACCGGTGTGAGTTGTTTATCCAACACGGCTTCACTAACTTTATCGCCAAGATCATTACCTTTTTTATCCACTAATATACGAATAGGTGTTGTCGGTAAATATCGGCCAAGTTGTAAATGTGCAGGTGCTGTGGCTTCTACTGTGAATAAACATTCAAGGAAAAAAGTGCCCACAGGTAAGGCTTCTGCTTTTAATAAACCGATGCTGGCATTACCAATTTCATCGCTAAGCACTAAATCTAAAACGCCTCGCACCATGGGGTGATCCCACGTTAATAATTGATAATTTTCATTGATTAACGCGGTATCACGATCAAAGGTTATTGTTGAGCCATCTTCAGGTAAACAAGGAAAGTTGCTATTAAGCATATGTTCACTTTGATTTAATGCAATGGCATTGTCGGCTTTGTCATCTTGTTGAACGCCAAATACATCTAAGGCTTGAAACATAAATTGAGGTAAGTCTATTTGTCTGTCATTGCGCTCTATTTTTTTCACTAACTCATGAGCGCGGCCTTGGCCTGATGAATTTAGTTCAAGTAACTTATCGCGGCCAGATTCTAGCTCGGCTTTAATCTTACAGTGCTTTTGCCAAGTATCACTAATCAATTTCTCTGCTATTGATGAGGCTTGTTGTGCGGTTAATGCTAACGATAATAACTGCTGACCATAGGCTTCATAGACTATTCGGCCAGTAATGCAGGTATGTTCAAACGCTTGCATGCCCTGTTGATACCAATCAAACAATAAATGTTGGGCTGAATCTTCAAAGTAAGGGGCATGTAATCTAATAACTTCAGTTTGTCCGATACGGTCAAGGCGGCCAATACGCTGTTCTAATAAATCTGGGTTAAGAGGCAAATCAAATAACACTAAATGATGTGCAAACTGGAAGTTTCGACCTTCACTGCCAATTTCAGAACAGAGTAATAGCTGTGCGCTGTCTTCATCTTGGGCAAAGTAGGCGGCGGCTCTATCACGTTCAAAAATAGATAAACCTTCATGAAATACTGCTGCGCGAATTCCTTCTTTAACACGTAATACGGCTTCTAAATCTATCGCGGTTTGTGCATGCGCACAGATAACGAGTACTTTTTCTTTTTTTAATGATTTGAGTAAGTCGATCAAATAGTCAACACGTGGATCAAAATCTGTCCATTTTTCACTTTGATGATCAAGGCCATAAAGCATTTCTGGCGTGAAAATAAACTTAGCTTGTTTAGAGTTTGCTAGAGCTTCTGGACAATCACTCAGCATAAACTCATTGATTGTATCTTGGTACTGTTCAGGCATCGTTAGTGGTGCGGGATGTATTTCGCGTGCCGGAAAGCCTTTAATGGTGTTACGTGAGTTTCTAAATAAAATGCGACCAGTTCCATGTCTATCTAGCAGTTGCTTTAGTAACTGTTGACGTACTTCTGTTTGATTCGCTGAGTTATCGCTATTAAGTGTGACTAACTGTTCACTAATATCGGTCTCTTTTAATAAAGCGATTAAGGTACTTTCTTGATCGTTAGTTAATTGTTCTTTTTCAACTAAGGCATTCGCGGCATCAGCCACTTCACTATAATGAGACTCTTCTTCAATAAATTTTTGATAATCATAAAAACGGTCGGAATCAAGTAAGCGTAATCGAGCAAAGTGACTTTCATGGCCTAATTGATCCGGTGTGGCTGTTAAGAGTAAAACCCCAGGAATAACTTGAGCCAATTGCTCAATACATTGATACTCTATACTTGGGTTATCTTGTTGCCAATTTAAATGATGGGCTTCATCAACTACCATTAAATCCCAATCTTCGCTGATTAATGCTTCATACCATTTAGGATTTTTAGTGATAAAACCTAAATTAACTAAAACTAACTGCTCAGTACTAAAAGGATTACTGTCATCTTCTCCGGCGGTTTCAACACATCGGTCATGATCAAAAATACTAAATTTAAGGTTAAAGCGACGCAGCATTTCTACTAACCACTGATGCATCAATGATTCAGGTACTATGATCAAAATACGTTGGGCTCTGCCACTCACCAGTTGCTGATGAATAATTAAACCCGCTTCAATTGTTTTTCCTAAACCCACTTCATCGGCAAGTAATACTCTAGGAGCAAAGCGGTTCCCCACTTCATCGGCGATATAAAGTTGATGCGGAATAAGGCTAACTCGTCCCCCGGTTAAGCCCATTAACTCTGATTGTTGTTGTTCATATTGGTAACGTAAGCAATCTTTGCGCAGGCGAAACCAATCAAGACGGTCTACTTGGCTATTGAGTAAGCGATCGTGTGGTTTATTAAATTTAATAAAGTGATCTATCATCACTTCTTTTAAAGATATGGCTTCCAAGGTGTCTTGTCGTATACCGTGGTAAGTTAAAATGCCATGAGCTTCGGTGCTTGATTCAACCTTTAACGTCCAGCCTTCATGGCTTGGAATAAGATCGCCGTCATTGAAAATTACGCGGGTTAATGGCGCATTAGCTTTTGCATACTGACGAGATTCACCCGTGGCAGTAAAAACAATATTAACAAATCGGTGTTCTATACCTGTGACGGTCCCTAATCCTTGATCTGATTCACTGTCACTGATCCAACGTTGGCCGGGTTGAAATGGCATATAATAGAACTCCAAAATATCTTAAAAAATTAACATGAAAAAAACGGCGCTATAGTAACTGTTAGAGATTAATAATCATAGTTAGCTTTGGTAAAAAAGCAGTATCTTGGTATTTTTTCTAAATAGTCGTCATTATACCGATAAACCAAGCGAAAAAAGGGGCTAACACCGCGGTTAAAATACCACTGATAACTAATGCTAAAGAACTAAAAGCCCCTTGTTCATTACCCACTTCCATTGCTTTTGCGGTGCCAATGGCATGCGCACTACACCCCATTGCTAAACCTTGTGCTTGTGGATTCGTGATTTTACAAAACTTGAGTAGACTAAAGCCACCTAGCGCCCCTAATAACCCAACGGCAATAACCACCGCGGCAGCCAACGATGCTAGTCCTCCTGTTTCGTGGGCCACAGCCATTGCTATTGGGCTAGTCACAGATTTTGGCAATAAAGAAAGTAATAATACTTTATCGTCAGTTAATAATAAGGCGATAGATATACAAGTTGAAATGGCAATAACAACACCAAAAGAGCAGCTGACCATTATTGCCTTAAATTGCTGTTTTATTTGTTGTATTTGACAAAATAATGGGATAGCAAGCGCAACTACAGCGGGCTCTAAAAGCCAAATAAAAGGAATATTTGCTGTTGCGTAATCTTGGTAAATAAGTGGGGTAAAACTAAAAAGTCCAATAAAAAATAAAATACTCACTAAAAGAGGATTAGCTAATGGGCTTTTTATTGGGCTTAAAAGCTTACGGGCAGCCAAAAAAATCAATACCGTAGCAATAAGATAAAGATAAATCATTTAGACAACCTTTGATAAAGCCAGCCAACAGATATTAACGTTGCTATTGTGCTAATCACACTGCTTACTACAATGGTAACCCAATAGGTTGATAACAATTGTGAATATTGTAATAACCCTACACCAACAGGAACAAAAAAGAGCGTAATATAGTTAAGTAAAAAGCTGCCTGTTGGCAATATATAATCTAATGGAATTAACCGAAGGCTCAATGCTGAAAATAATAATAGCAAACCAAAAATACTGCCAGGAATGGGTAAATGACTTAGGTATTGAATGACTTTACCTAGATACAAGAAAAGCACTAAAATACTTGCACTTCGTACTAATTCAGTTGCCGTGATAAAAATATTTTTTTTCATGAAATTTTTTAATACGCAATGAGTAATAATAACAACTAATTATCATAGTCGCTTTTTTAAGGATAAATTAAGGAAAATAGTGTAACCGTCTACTAAGTCTGCACTCAATTAACTTATATTTTTCGAAAATAGTCGTTCTAATTGATTAATGGTGTCTTTGATATTATTGACATCTGTTGGTGCAATAAAAATAGTATCATCGCCAGCAATTGTTCCAAGTACACCATCACTTTTACTTAAACTATCCAATAAGCGAGCAATTAATTGTGCAGCCCCTGGACTTGTTTGAATAATGATCATCATACCATTATGTTCTATTTCTAATACTAATTGCTTTAATGGACTTTGTGCGGTTGGTACACCAAGCTCTGCGGGCAAACAATAAACCATTTCTTGGCGGGCATTACGCGTGCGAACTGCACCAAACTTGCTGAGTATCCGTGATATTTTAGATTGGCTGATATTATCAAATCCTAAAGATTTTAATGCCTCAACGATTTCGCCTTGCGAACCGAATTGCTCTTGTTTTAATAAATCTTTAAATGCTTGTACTAATGTTTCTTGTTTTTGTTGGCCATTCATTGTGTGAGATTAAACCCTTTTTTGCTATTTATTTAAACAGCCTCAATTGTATTATTTATTTTGAAGATGTTCGGTATAGCCTTTAATACTAAAGTTGAATTCTTTCAACTAGGTATTATACGCTATCATATGCACAATAATAATTGTTTTTTTGTTGGCTATACTATATCTTTTGCACCATAAAATTTACGTATTTACTCGAATAATCTTTATTATACAGTTTTACACCCACTTTAATTTCGGAGAGAACACATGAAAGTAACAGTTTTAGGCGCAGCTGGCGGTATCGGTCAAGCATTATCTTTACTATTAAAAACTCAATTGCCAGCCGGTTCTGAGTTATCACTGTACGATGTTGCCCCTGTAGTTCCTGGTGTTGCGGTAGACTTATCACACATACCTACAGCGGTTAAAGTTGAAGGTTTTGGTGCTGACGATTTAGCTGGCGCACTTTCAGGCGCTGATATTGTAATTATTCCAGCAGGTATGCCACGTAAGCCTGGTATGGACCGTGCTGATTTATTTGCAGTAAATGCCGGTATCATCAAAACATTAGCAGAAGGTATTGTTGCCAGCTGTCCAAAAGCTTTAGTTGGTATTATTACTAACCCAGTTAATGGCACTGTACCAATTGTTGCTGAAGTATTCAAAAAAGCGGGTACTTATGACAAAAATCGTGTATTTGGTGTAACAACTCTTGATGTAATTCGCAGTGAAGCATTCATCGCTGAACTAAAAGGCTTGAACGTAAGTGACGTTAAAATACCAGTAATTGGTGGTCACTCAGGTACAACAATTTTACCACTTCTTTCACAAGTTGAAGGCGTTACTTTTTCTGATGAAGAAGTTGCCGCATTAACACCTCGCATTCAAAATGCTGGTACTGAAGTTGTAAATGCTAAAGCGGGTGGCGGTTCTGCTACGTTATCAATGGGCGCTGCTGCTGCTCGTTTTTGTTTATCTTTAGTGAAAGGTTTACAAGGCGAAGATGTTGTAGATTACGCTTACGTTGACGTTGAAGGTGGCGATGCACCATTTTTTGCTCACCCAGTACGTTTAGGCGTAAATGGTGTTGCTGAAATATTACCATACGGTAAGTTAAGTGCTTTTGAAGAAAAAGCTAAAAATGACATGCTTGATACATTAAAAGCTGACATCCAAGAAGGTGTTGATTTTATGGCATAAAGCCATAAATAAAACGTAAAATTTATGGGTGGCGAGTACTGAGTTTAAAAGCTTAATGCTCGTTACTTGTCACTTAATTCTGTGCTTATTTCACACCCTTTGAAAGAAGAAATTCAGCATACTCTTTATCAGTTCTCATAATGTGATTCGTTAGCCAACGTTTAAGAAATAGCATTAAATCAGCACTCATGGTTCCTTGGGGATTTTCAATAAATTTTTCTTTTAATTCGACCACTTGAGCTATTAGCTCATTGTGTTGCCGTTTGTGTTCTTCTGAATCAGTATAACCATACTCAGCAAACATATTTTCCTCATAAGCAAAATGCTTTTGGGTATAAGCTGCTAAACCTGTAAATATTTTTCCTAATAATTCATTTGAGCTATTTGTTAACATGGCATCATTAAGTGCATTGATCATATTGACTAATTTTTTGTGTTGCTCATCAATGCTTTCTATACCAACACTTAACTCGGCTGTCCATTCAATTAGCGGCATAAAACCTCCTAAACGTTTAATAATTTTTAGTTAACGTTAGTGCCAGCGGCTGAAATACACAAGCCAAAGTTTACGTAAACCTGTGTTAGATCAATAACGCTTCCTTCGACCATTAGACCCTTCGACAAGCTCAGGGCTCAGGATAAACGGATTAGGACGCTGTTTAACTGAGTATGATGAATGAACGGATTAGGACGCTGTTTATACTGAGTATGATGAATGTATCGCCTCTACTCTACTTGTACTGTGCGTGATGAACGTAAATTTCCACTTGTACTGAGCGTGAGGAACGAACAGTCGAAGTATGTGTTATTTTCCCCAAGGATTGGTCGGAGTAGAAGATCGTTCTCGTGTTTTTTTAGCGCGTTTTTGTCTAAGGTTTTCAGCATCATCAAAACTTAACTCTGCTGGTGTTCCCGGTTTTTGATCAGCGGGTACTATGCGATCACGTGGCGGTAATTCAAATTGGCTATCATCAGCACGTGGTAAGCTTTTATATTGATATAGATAAAAAGCTTCAACCTTATCTTTTGCCCAGTCTGTTTTTTTAAGAAATTTTAGACTAGATTCAATACTAGGGTGAGTTTTAAAGCAATTTAAGCTTAAATAAGCGTTTAAAATATCAAAACCGTAATGATCGACTAACTCAGTGAGAACTTGTTCTAAACCGATACCGTGCAACGGATTGTTTTCATATATATTATCTGAATTCATACTATTCTACTCTTGCTTTTAATGTTTAAGCACTACGATTAGCCGCAATATGGGCTAAAGAAATTAATGCTTTTTTATAATTAGACTCAGGTAATATTGACAAAGCATTAATAGCCTTATCTGCTTCTATTTCTGCTTTTTTCTGTGTATAAACCAAAGCGCCCGTTTGTTTCATTGCACTTAAAATATCCTCTAAATGTTCCATACCATTACCGTGTTCTATAGCATTTCTAATTAATTTTCTTTGCTCATCAGTGCCGTGAGACATAGCATAAAGTAGCGGTAGAGTAGGCTTGCCTTCGGCTAAGTCATCACCCACATTTTTACCCATTTCTTTAGCATCTGCGGTGTAATCCAAAATATCATCCACTAATTGAAAAGCGGTGCCTAGGTATTTACCGTAATCTGCAATGGCTGTTTCAGTTGCACTATCTTGCTTGGTAATAACAGCAGCAAGTCGAGTAGCCGCTTCAAAAAGTTTGGCTGTTTTGCAATAAATAACCTGTAAATAGCTTTCTTCAGTGGTGTCAGGGTTATTACAATTCATCAATTGTAATACTTCACCTTCGGCAACTATATTAGTCGCATCAGATAAAATATCCATAATGCGCATATCACCCAATTTGGTCATCATTTGAAAAGAGCGTGTGTAAAGAAAATCACCGACTAATACGCTAGCACTGTTACCAAATAAAGCATTAGCGGTTTCTTGGCCACGTCGCATGTTAGATTCATCAACTACATCATCATGCAATAGGGTAGCGGTGTGAATAAATTCAACAATGGCAGCAATGGTGCAGTGTTTATCATCTAGATTGACTATATTGGCTTGATTCAGCGCCTGTGCTGTTAACACGGTAAGCATGGGGCGCATACGCTTACCACCGGAATTAACAATATAGACACCTAATTGATTGATCAAAGCAACGTTTGAGTGCAACTGACCATAAATAAGATCATTAACCTTGGTCATATCATCTTGTGTGAGTGCTTGAATTGCTTTTATATCCACTTTACTTAATTCCACTTGGGCTTGATGGTTTATGTATAACCACGATGTCTATATCGACGGGGTTTTAAATAGTAAATTCTACACTATATTCGTGGATATAAAAGCTTACACAAAGGGTTTATAACAACTTTGTGGTTAATTTATTTCGCTAATTTTTTATAGAAATTAAAAACTTCAGAAATGATCACTTTTATACTTGCTCTGCTGCGTTTCTTCGCGTAGAATTCGCGCCCTATATTTTTAAATTTAGCAACACATAAAGTTGTTGCAGTACGGAGTAGCTATGTACGCGGTATTCCAAAGCGGTGGTAAACAGCATCGTGTAACCGAAGGGCAAACAGTTCGTCTAGAAAAGCTTGAGCTTGAAATAGGCGCAGCAGTAGAATTTGATAACGTTTTAATGATCGCCGATGGCGAGAACATCAATGTAGGCGCGCCTTACGTTGCTGGTGGTAAAGTAGTGGCTGAGGTGGTAAACCAAGGTCGTGCTGATAAAATTACCATTGTAAAATTCAAACGTCGTAAGCATTCACGCAAACAAGCGGGCCATCGTCAATGGTTCACTGAAGTGAAAATTACTGGTATTAACGGCTAATTAGGAGCATTTTGACATGGCACATAAGAAAGCGGCAGGTAGTACACGAAATGGTCGTGATTCAGAAGCAAAACGTTTAGGTGTTAAGCGTTTCGGTGGTGAATCAGTGTTAGCAGGTAACATTATTGTTCGTCAACGTGGTACTCGTTTCCACGCTGGAAGCAATATGGGTATCGGTAAAGATCATACTTTATTTGCTTTATCTGATGGTAAAGTACAATTTGAAGTGAAAGGTCCAAAGAGTCGTAAGTTTGTTAGCATCATCGCTGACTAAGAACAACTTAGAACTCCAAAAACCTCGCTTCATAGCGAGGTTTTTTTTTACCTATTTATTACGATCTTGTTGTGATGATTCTTTCTGAAGGAAAAATCGTTTATACTAGCAAGATATAAACCACAAGACTTTAGGGTTGTGTAAAACACCATGAAATTTGTTGATGAAGTTGAGATCAGAGTTGAAGCGGGTGATGGTGGCAACGGCTGTCTCAGTTTCCGTAAAGAAAAATATATCGAGTTCGGCGGCCCTAATGGCGGTGATGGTGGTGATGGTGGTGATGTTTATTTGATCGCTCATGAAAGCCTGAATACCTTGATTGAATATCGTTTTGAACGTTTCCATCGTGCTAAGCGTGGCCAAAATGGTCAGCCCCAAAATTGTACGGGTAGAGGCTCTGACGACTTAGTCTTGAAAGTTCCTGTTGGTACACGCGTTGTTGATGTTGATACGGGTGAACTACTCGGTGACTTAACCCATAAAGATCAAAAACTGCTAGTTGCTAAAGGCGGCTGGCATGGTTTAGGTAACTTACGCTTTAAAAGTAGTACCAACCGAGCGCCTCGTCAAAAAACTGATGGCACCCCAGGTGAAATTCGCAACCTTAAGTTAGAGTTATTATTACTGGCAGATGTTGGTTTACTTGGTTTACCAAACGCAGGTAAGTCGACGCTTATTCGCAGTGTTTCTGCAGCTAAACCAAAAGTGGCTGATTATCCATTTACTACCTTGGTACCTAACTTAGGTGTAGTGCGATTAGACACACAGCGTAGTTTTGTTATTGCGGATATTCCAGGCATTATTGAAGGCGCAGCTGATGGAGCAGGACTTGGCACTCAGTTTTTAAAGCACCTTGAACGTTGTCGTATCTTATTGCATATTATCGATGTTTTACCAGTTGATGGCTCAGATCCGCTTGAAAATGCTAAAACCATTATTAGCGAATTAGAGCAGCATAATGAGAAATTAGCAGGCAAGCCACGTTGGGTTGTCTTTAATAAATTAGATTTAGTGCTTGAAGACGAAGCGAAAGAAATAACGGATGCTATTTTAGCCGGCCTTGATTGGCAGGGTGAAGTACATAGTATTTCAGCTGTTAATCGAATGGGCACGCACGATTTATGTCAAAGAGTAATGACGTTTATTGAAGCATTACCAGAAGAAGAAGAAGAGCCTATTGATGGTAAAAACGTTGAGTTTAAATGGGATACATACCATGAAGACGCCACGGCCTCATCGAGTAAAGAACTTGATGATGATTTAGACGATGATGATTGGGACGAAGATGACTACGATGTGGAAGTAGAATATCGTCAGTAATTTTAAACGCTGTATTTTAACTTACAGATGCAACGTTTTTATTTTAGTTTAATTTAGTTACCTCAAGTATCCATTTAAAAAAGTTATAATCCCCACCTTATCGATTACACATGATTGATAAGGTGTATCAATTTTATCTAATACAGCTCTTAAACGTTCAATACGTTTGAAAGCAACTTGTTCATTACTGCCCTCATCTAGCCCAAAAAATGAAATATTTATTTTATCCGTCAATGCATAGGTAAAATTGCGTTACTGCCTGATGAAAAACGTAAACACCTAACTTTTTCAGTTTTCTGTATGAGAATGTCGACACAAGGAAGCAGATTTATTATCATTAATGAATCTGCTTTAACTGTTAAATAATTAAATTTAGGATCTCCATGACCATTCTATCCATGATCGTTGCTACCGCGGCTAATAATATTATAGGTAAAGATAATACTATGCCGTGGCATTTACCTGCTGATTTAGCCTATTTTAAAAAGGTGACTTTAGGTAAGCCTATTATTATGGGGAGAAAAACTTATGAGTCTATTGGTCGACCATTGCCAGGGCGTCGAAATATCGTCATTTCACGTGATGAAACCTATATACCCAAAGGAAATTGCGCTGCTGAGGGGATTGATATCGTTACTTCAGTGGAGCAAGCCTTAGCGTTGGTTGATGGCTCTGATGGCAATGATGCCGTGGAAGAAATTATGGTGATCGGTGGTGGTGCCATCTACAAGCACTGTTTACCTAACGCTGATCGTCTGTATGTTACTCATATAAAAGCAACGATTGACGGTGACACGCAATTCCCCACTTATAATGACGGTTGTTGGCGAGAAACCCATAGTGAATTACGAGCAAGTGATGAAAAAAATGCTTATGATTTAGATTTTTGTGTCTACCAACGAATAACAAGTGAAGGGTAGACCTCTTTCAGGGTATCAAAACTATAATAGTAACTTTTTAGCATTAATCGTACTGATTTTTGGTGTTTTCTCCGCTTTATATGTCAATTACTTTGTTGAAGAGTTAAGGGTAGGAGATGCTTATCATTATGGTTTATGGTCACTACTACCGGCCTTTATTACGATACTGCTCTCTTGGCTAACGCGGGAGCCATTAATTGCGTTATTAAGTGGTATAGCAGTTGGCGCCTTTATGATGGGGCAATATAATCTTACTGATCAAATATTGATTCCCGCCATGACTCAAACGGGTACGGCAGGACTATTGCTACTTTATTTATGGCTATTAGGTGGCTTATTAGGTATTTGGTCAAAAACGGGTGCAGCACAAGCTTTTGCCGATTATATGATTAAGCATTTTGTTCGTGGCCAACGATCTACCAAGCTAGTGGCGTGGCTTTTAGGTGTATTGTTTTTTCAAGGAGGCTCCATGAGTACGGTGCTAGTGGGTACGACGGTGCGTCCATTGGCTGACAAAGCAGGTATTAGCCATGAAGAAATGAGCTATATAGTTGACTCAACTGCATCTCCCATTGCCATTGTTATTGCTTTTAATGCGTGGCCGGCTTATGTACAAGCATTGATATTTGTACCCGGGGTTACATTTTTAGCAACAGAAGCCGATCGTTTGGCCTTTTTCTTTTCTGCGGTACCTTTTAGTTTTTATGGCATCATTGCGGTAATAGGTACTTTGTTGTTAAGTCTTAATATCACTACATTTTCCGGAAAGCGAATTAATAATGCCCATGTTAGAGCAGCAACAACCGGAGAATTAGATGCAGCAGATGCTAAACCATTGAGCGCTAAAAAATTACAAGTTTGTGATGTGCCACAAGGATACCACGCTCATGTGCTAGAATTTATTTTACCCTTACTAAGCCTAATTACTATAGCGGTATTCACGTTTGTTTTTTACGGTGCGCCGAAAATTCATTGGGCCTTTGGTGCTGCGCTGTTGATTAGTACATTTATCGCATTAGCAAAGGGTATGTCGCTGAATCACTTAATTGGCGGTGTTGGTAATGGTTTAAAGGGCGTTGTATTAGTTTCACTGATATTGGTATTTGCCGTAACTATTGGCGCAATCAGTAAGCAAATTGGTGGTGGTGTGTATCTCGTTTCTTTACTTAGTGAACAATTTCCCTATTGGTTGTTACCGGTAGTATTACAATTTATGGCGATGCTAATTGCCTTCTCTACGGGTACCAGTTGGGGGACATTTGCCATTGCCTTTCCACTGGCTATGCCGCTAGCTTGGGCTATTGCGCAAAGTGCAGGAATAAACGATCCTGAGCTATTTATGATCGTTTGTTTTGCTACGGTACTTAATGGCAGTGTTTATGGAGATCAATGTTCGCCCATTTCAGATACTACTATTTTAAGCTCAATGACCACTGGCTGTGACATGATGGATCATGTTAAATCACAAATTGTTCCTGCTACTTACGCGGCCAGTTTAGCTGCTGTTCTGTGGACACTAACCGTTATATTTTTTGTTTAGCTGTAAACATAGGACACTATATTTTTACTATTTATATGCGGTTTGAAAATAACATGTATTCATTCAATTGATATAAAAAATAGCGTGAGCGGTGTGAAGAAAATAAAGTGATTAATTTAACAACAAAAAGAAAGCTAGCGGCAGGAGATGAAAAATAAACGAGCGACAAAGTTACTTCGCCACTCGCTACTATAAAATCGCAGCTTTAAGGTTGATAACCGCCAATAAGTCCTTTTGTGGTGACACTGACAGCATCATGGGCATGTAACGATTCAAGGTGATTTATTTTTAGCCAAAAATCCTCATATTGCGCAGCTTTGTTCATGCTGAACTGTAGACGACGTGCAGCATCTTCACAGAACATTAAGTTTTGACCATTAAGGCGAGCAAACTCTTGTTCGTCTTCACGTTTAACCGCTGCTTGTACTGGGGTTTGTAATGAATCTTCAATTAAGTCAACTAGATCTGTGATAGGAAAATCGCTAACATTATTACTTAACTTCACTTTCACTTCAGCCACAGAACGTTGAGAGTGTGGTGTTGCCACTATTCCTTCTGTGGTGCCAAGCCATTCGCGTATTACATCAATATCGAGTTCACTATCGACAAACTTTTGTTGGAATGCTTGCTGTATTAACTGGCGGGCTAATGCCGCAGAGCAAGGGCAAGTTGATGAGTAAGGAACATCAATAGCCATTTCAATGGTAAGTTTACCTTGGTTAAAGTGGCCTGATAAGGTAACTGGATAAGCTTTCCATCCCTCTTTTCCGCTGATTAAAGACTTTCTACGTAAATGATAATCAAAGCTAAAGGTTACTTTTGCCTGATCACTTAAGTCACTATGACTACTGATAAAACCATCTAGTAGGGTGACTAGACTTTGGTAATTCAATATATTAGTTGTTGATAATTCATCAATAAGTAAATATAGGCGTGACATATGAATGCCTTTAGCCTGTGCTTCTTTTAAGTTTACAAAAGCATCAATATGGGCTGAAACCATGCGTTCAGTTTCACCTTTTGAGGCGATCATTATTGGCATTTCAATATTACTCATACCAACCCAGTCAAGAGTTCCTTCTGTTTGAGCTGTGGTGTGGTTGGCAATATCAGGCATTAATGTCGGCATTACGACTCCGCTTTAAGCTATAGTTACTTAATTAGGGTCGCGTGATGATAGCTAAAAAACCACGCAACAAGTATATTCAGGGCGCACATTCTATCGTATTTTTGATAGTCATACCACTTCAAAATTTATGATTTAACGAGAATGGTTTTTCAGGAGAATGTGCTCGTGCATTCACTAATAAGCTACATTCATGTAGCGTCCTTGTCAAAATCAATAACGCGGTATATAAACCTTTTAAACTAGCCCTGAAACTGGCATCAATATAAGGTGATATTTTTAATAAAAGGGTTACTTTTTATTGATTTGTTTAATTTTTGGTGTGGCAGTAAATGGTAAACCCTTGCTTCCTTGCGATTGTTTCTGTTTTACCTATATGCTGCTGCATAATGGGTAAGTATTGTAAAAAACTATTGGCGACTATGGTGATATCACTTTTTGTTTGTTTAGTGCCCGTTAGGTGTTTTTTTATGCCCTGTAAAAAATCTTCAGTGGCTTGATAATTAGTTTGTGTTCCTTGATGAAAAGGCGGGTTTGAAACGATATGTTGATAATTTTCACTGACGTTTGATAAGCTATTTGAGGCAAAAACATTACCCGTTAAACCATTCAACAGCAGTGTTTTCTTTGCAGAGGCTATGGCTAAAGCACTCACATCAAGTAATGATAAGTCGGTGTTAGCAAACTTTTTGCCGATAAAGCAACTAATCACCCCGGCACCACAACCAAAATCTAATACTTTACCTTGCATGTCTTTAGGTAAATTATCTAATAATAAGGCAGTACCCACATCAAGTTTTTTCTGGCTAAATACACCGGGTAATGAAGCGATGGTTAACGCAATACCTGAGATGTTAATCTGATAATTTTTATACCAATCGTCAATATTAAAAGCGTCACTTTCACCTTCTTTAGTCTCATGTATTCCGCCAAACAATAAGCAATGTCGAGCCGCATCTATTTTTTGACAACTGCTTAAAAAATTTTGCGTTAATTTAGGTGATGACTGTACACCGCCTTTTTTCTCACCGACTAACATTATTTTAGCATCACTAAGCAAATAGGGAGCAATCATCGCTAAAGTGAACGCTAACTCATCTTTGCTTTTGGGAAAATTAATAACAACTAAATCGTGTTTGATGTCATTTTTATATTCGCTAGAAAAAACTGTTTTAATTTGGCTTTCATATTTATCATTGATGGCAAGGTAATCAATGAAGTTAGTGTTATAACACGTGATATTTGCGTTTGGATAATCATGTAAATAATGCGATATAAAGCCATCTTCCATCAAGTTAATAAAAAGTGGTGTGGTTGCTGATAATGCTTCGATATTGCGCAATAACACTTGGTTGATATTTGACATCGACATAAATAGAAAGGCTACTGAATAAGAGTGAATATTGTATTCTACGATATTAGAACTTTAATCGACAATTATAATTCCCGTATTCGTATAAAAAAGTCCATTGACAAAAAAGCCATAAAAATGCTTAAATAGCGCCGTCCCTAATATTAACTTTCTGGTTTTGTGCCATGAAGTTTCAAAGGGGCCAGAAGAGGAGCGTTAACCAGGTAGTTATCATTGCGTTGTTTACAACGCACAGAGATCAAACTTTGCTAATGATAATGAGGGGGATTAACGCCGAGATAATACTGATTTGATTCGGTATTTATCGGTTGTTTTCTTGCTAGATTTACCTAGAAAGAGCGGGCTGAATCCCAACAACTGTCACTGTTAGCTAAATGATTTTATTTATTTAGCTTAATGAGTGGAGAGCTTCTGGCCTTTGCATAATAACCAACAAGCACTGTTAAAGTACTTTTCTCGGTTTTTAGTAAATGCCTAAAAGTTCTCCGAACCAATCTGCTATAAGCAGTAACAATGAGTTCGAGAGCAATGAATCAAAAGACATCTATAAACATATCACCCATAGCACCTAATGTTATCCCTGTGAGCGATTGCCCACTATGGACCGCACTAGTTACGCCTTTTCATCAAGACGGTAGCATAGACTTCGACAGCTTGGCTGAAATTGCCAAGGCACAAGTACACGCAGGTAATGGACTTTTACTCCTAGGAAGCACGGGCGAAGGGCTTGCCTTAACGAATGATGAGCAGTTCTCTGTTGTTGAGTTTATTTGTAACTTACAAGACACGTTAGCAATAAAATCGCCATTAATGGTCGCTGTTGGTGGTTATAACTTACCTGAACAAATTAACTGGATAAATCGTTGTAATACACTAAATATTCACAGTTATTTATTAGGTACGCCTCTTTACGCAAAGCCAGGAGAAGTGGGTCAAACTGCTTGGTTTAAAGCCTTGTTAGATGCTGCCCAATTCCCTTGTATGTTATATAACGTGCCATCACGTAGTGGTGTTGAAATTCCGGTAGGCACAGTACAAAGTTTACAAAATCATCCTAATTGTTGGGCAATGAAAGAAGCCAGTGGTGATTTGAATAAATTTTTGAATTACCGTCAACAATGCCCCAATATAGATATATATACTGGCGAAGATGCCATGGTGCCATACCTTGTGCCTGCAGGGGTTAAAGGCTTGGTATCTGTGTGCGCTAATGTCTGGCCCAAAGCGACTAAAGCTTATGTTGAACTTTGCTTAGCTGGGCAAACTCAAAACATGTTCCCCTTGTGGAACAATGCTGTAGATGCAATTTTTAGTGTGGCAAACCCTATTGCAGTTAAAGCATTGATGCATCAGCAAAAAGCGATTAGCACTCCGACACTTCGCGCACCATTAACTCACACTGAAATAACCGATAACACAGCATTATTGGCTGTTAATGAGCAAATTAATCAATGGTTAGCACACGCTAGCCAAACTTCTTTTATAAATAGAACCGAAAATAGGAATATCGCATGAAATGGCAAGATGTTATAGCACAACTAGAAACGGGCGCACTACGCGCGGCAAGTCAAGATGAAAACGGTAATTGGCATGCCAATGTTGAAGTAAAACAGGGGATTTTAGCCGCTTTCAAAGCGGGCGTTAATATTAGTTTCGATGGCAATTATCAAGGTTTTGTCGATAAAAACAATTTACCTGCTCGTCAATTTAGCCCAGAAGACGGTGTACGTTTAGTGCCAGGTGGCTCATCAGTACGTGCTGGCGCACATGTGGCTCCGGGCGTTATTATTATGCCTCCTGCTTATATTAATGTAGGTGCTTTTGTTGATAGCGGTACTATGGTTGATAGTCATGCATTAATTGGTTCATGTGCCCAAGTCGGTAAAAATGTACATGTGAGCGCAGCGGTACAAATTGGTGGTGTGTTAGAGCCAATCGGTGCTAGCCCTGTTATTATTGAAGACGACGCCTTCTTAAGTGCTGGCGTAGTAATTGTTGAAGGGATTGTAGTGAAAAAAGGTGCGGTATTAGCACCGGGCGTGTCTTTATCTAAATCAGTACCGGTATATGATTGTGTTAATAAAATTATGCGTGAAAAAGGCGCTGAAATTCCTGAACGTGCTGTGGTTGTTCCAGGCACTCGTCCTGTTAAAGGCGAATGGGCCGAAGTACAAGGTTTGAGCATGGCCTGTGCATTAATCGTTAAATATCGTGATGAAAAAAGTGATGCGTCATTAGAATTAGAATCAATTCTAAGATAATAGTTAGCGACTAACCACCGCGTTGCTGTATGGCCCGAATTAGGCGTTAAAAGTACTCATTGATAGTCATCAATTCCGTGCTTTTTTCTTTAATTTGAATCATACAGCAACGCGCTGATTGGTCACTGTATAATAGTAATTGAAATAATGATTGGACTCATTCATTATTTCAATTGCTATAAACAATCGTTACAGCAGAAAACTTTAAAAGAAAATTATTATGACAAAACCTAACTGGTTCGATACCCGTATTGAAAATGCCTTACTTGAACATCAATCACCTGATGATGAACAAGGATACTTTGTTTATCAACTTGATGCCTTAAAAAGTCATCTTGAACAATTGCAGCAACAAGAGGTGATTAAGTTATGGTTTGCAGTGAAAGCTAACCCGCTTTCGAAAATCATTCAAACACTTGATAGTGCAAATTTTAATTTTGATGTCGCTAGTACTGGTGAATTAGCGCAAGTATTAGCACAAGGCATTAGCCCTGATCGTATTTTAAATACGGGCCCAGCTAAATCTAAAAAGCAGTTAACTGACTTTGTTAAGTTAGGCGTACAAACTTTTGTGGTTGAGAGCTTAAATCAACTGACTTGGTTAAATGAGGTTATTGTGGAGCAAGCCTCAACTGAGCCAAGTCTCGCTAAAAAACCGACTGTGTTACTTCGAGTACAACTTCAATGGCCTGAGGGTGAAAAAAATCCATTAGGCGGTAATAGTCTAACGCCATTTGGTTTGTCTGTTGAAGAATGGCAAAACGTGCAGGTAAGTGATTATCCTAATTTAGATATTTGCGGTCTACATATTTTTCAATGGGGCAATATGCTCAGTAATGAAAAGATGTATTCGTTATGGAGTCAGATGGTTGCACCACTAACAAGTCTTGCTGCTGATATTGGCATGGAGCTAAAAATTCTCGATTTAGGTGGCGGTTTAGGCATTGATTATTTAGATGAAGGTAAACAATTGTCATGGCAACAAGTTATCAATGACTTAGCCGATATTAAAGTACAATCAGGCGTTGAAGAGCTTTGGCTTGAATTAGGTCGATTTGCTGTTGCTGAGTGCGGTTATTATGTCGTACCTGTTGTTGACAGAAAAATGAATTATGCTCAAGAACAATTAGTTTTAGCAGCGGGCATCAATCATCTCATTCGTCCTGCAATTACTGAACAACCTTTTCCGGTTACTTTATTAAGAAACTCTAACGCACCAAGCCAAGCATTTGATCTCCACGGACCGTTATGTACTAGTTTGGATAAGCTCGGACATTTACCTTTACCTAACGATGTTGCTGTTGATGACAAGTTAGTGTTTGGTTATTGTGGCGCTTATGGTTTTACTGAAAGTATGCCTTTTTTCTTATGTCATCAATTAGCCGCAGAATATGTTTTTCAAGCGGGTGCTTTGGTTGAAATAAGGCCTGCACAACCAGCAACTTCTTATTTGGCTTAGGGTTATATTATGATTAATGTCTTTAAAAAAGAGCTTATGCATGTGGGCGAAATGGCCAGTGGTGTAAAACTGACTGTACCTGTTTATTCCTATAAGCCAGAAGAAAGCACCGCACCTAATGTTTATATTCAAGCGAATATGCACGGTGCTGAAGTACAGGGTAATGCTGTTATTTTTCAACTGCTTGAATTACTGAAGTATTGTGAAATTGAAGCGAATATTACCTTAGTGCCATATGCTAACCCTATCGGGTGTAATCATAAAAATGGTGAGTATACATTAGGTCGATTTGATCCCATTACAGGTGAAAATTGGAATCGCATGTATCATTTTGATGAGGCGATTATCTCGCCCTTTGTTGAAGGACACATTGATGCGAGTGAAGCGGAAATACAAACTGATTTTGAACAACTGTTGTTAGATCAAATTGAAAATAAATTAGATCATAATAGTTGGGGTTTAACTACGGGTCAGCGTATCGCTTACCAATTACAACGTATGGCGCACCAAGCTGATTTAGTATTAGATCTCCATACTGGGCCTATCTCTAGTAAGCATTTATATTGCCCTGAATACACAAAAGCTAGCGCTAACTATTTTGATATACCTCACACTATTTTTATTCCTAATGACTTTGATGGTGCAATGGATGAAGCGACTTTTTGTCCGTGGTGGAGCTTGCAACAAGCCTTTGAAACCAAGGGGCGAAATTTTATTATGGGTAAGGGCGCTTTTGCTAAAGAAAGCTTTACCGTTGAGCTGGGTTCGCAAGAGCAAATCGACTTAGTGGAAGCGCATGAAGATGCTCTGAGTATTTTGAGTTATTTACAGTATAAAGGTGTTATTGCGGGGAATAATGATTCAGCGACTTTGCCGCAAAATTTCTTACCTCAGCAAATGACGCGTTATGCATGTTATCTAAAAGACTATAAAGCGCTCTACTCACCGATGGGTGGCATGGTCGATTATTTAGCTGAATTTGGTAAACCACTTGCAGTAGGTGAACCTTTAGCACGCATTTTACGTATGGATAATTACTGTAGTGAAAGCAGCGGAGATGGAGGTCCATTGCACAATATTTTTCTTGATTGTGAAGTGTTACCTATTTTACACTTTGCTTCGGCAAGCGTGAACCAAGGTACGGAACTTTATAAAGTATTTGTAAACTATTTTGAAATTTAACGTAGCGTTCAAATAGCTTCAAACTAAAAGAGCTTGTAGTTAAAATGGTACTGTTATATTATCACAAATAATATGACGCTACTTACTCATTGTCGCTACTTAAAAAGAAGCAACAGAACCACTAATAACTTAACAACCATGAGAGCAATAGCACTCATGGTTTTTGTGTTGTTGTTTTTAACGTCAGTAGTTGCACATGCAGATCATTTAGCGGATCAAAGAACTGCCGTTGAGCAGCAAAATTGCCAATTATGTAATCAAGGAATTGACACACCGTCTGAAGTATCTCAGATTCAAGCAACAGTTGTTACTCGTTACTATTCCTATACACCTCAAATTACTACGACTGAGTTTCCTCCTAGCCAATTTGTACAGCCGCCTTTACGAGCACCACCTTTTAGTCAATAAATTTTCCTATTTTACTTGCCCTGAACCTATAATTGAATGCTAAACGTTGCATTCAATTATAGGTTCATTGAACAAAATTTTTACTTATTTATTGGACTACATCATTCATGTTTTCAAACAACATCATCATGCCTTATAACAAGGTATTTACGGCCTGTGCACTATGTTTATCTGTTTCTGCATTAAGTTATACCTCACCTGTTTTATCACAAATAATTTCAGGAAAGATTGTTAATCATCAAGACAAACCTATTAGTGGTGCACAGGTTAAAATTAATGGTCGTGATAAAGTCATTACTACTAATGCTCAGGGCTTATTTACGTTATCAAACCTATCTGCAGGTAAAATTGAATTACATACTAGCGCAAAGAATTACGCGCATGATAATCAATATATCATTATAAATCAGGATGATATTTTAGGACTGAATATTCAATTATCACCATCAGTGATGGAAGTATTAGATGTATATGCAACGCCATTACATACATCCACCATTGAATCAGCCTTACCGGTTAATGTGATTGCAGGAGATGATTTAAAACTAAAACAAGCATCGACACTTGGGGAAACGCTAAAAAATGAAGTGGGTGTTCACTCTAGTTTTTATGGCTCAGTGGCGAGTAGCCCTATTATTCGTGGCCTAGATGGACCAAGAGTATTAATTACTCAGAATGGCTTAGATGCCGGAGATGCATCACGTGTTGGTCCTGACCATTCGGTAGCAACGGAAACAAGCACTGCAACACAAATTGAAGTACTACGTGGCCCCGCTACGCTCTTTTATGGTAGTGGTGCTATCGGTGGTGTAGTTAATATTGTTGATAATAGAGTACCAACATCAAGTGATACAATTGCGGATTGGTTGTTACAATATAACGATATATCTAATGAAAAACAGGGTTCTTTTTCTGTACAAACGGGTAATGATAACATTGCTGTTCATTTAGATGCTTTTTGGCGTGATGCTGGCGATTATGTATTGCCGAAAGACTTTGATTCTCATGTTGATGAAGAAGAGCACGAAGATGAAGAAGAGGAAACTCAACCTACTCATTTAGTAAGCTCAAACTCTCAATCGAGTGGTTTTACCTTAGGCTCTAGCTATTTATTTGACCAAGGTTTTATTGGATTCTCTTACGGTACAATGAGCCGAGATTATGGTATTCCTGGCCATGCTGCTCATGCTGAAGAGTCGGTAGGCATTGAGGAGGGAACTAAAGCTGAAATGGAGCAAGATAGATTTCAGTTATTAAGTGAGGTGAATTTTGATCAGAGCTTTATCAAGCAGTTAGCGTCTAAGTTTGCTTATACTGATTATCAGCACCAAGAAATTGAAGATGGCGCTATTGGCACAATCTTCAAGAATAAAAGTATGGAGATGAAAGCAGATTTATATCATCAAGAATATAAAGGGTGGCAAGGTGCATGGACACTTCATTATAAACACTCTGATTTTGAGGCGGTAGGAGAAGAAGCGTTTGCTCCCCCTTCAAAGACCGACAGCTTTGCCATCGCTTGGTTAGAAGAAAAGCACTTTGGTGATCTATTATTACAGCTTGGCGCTAGAGCTGAGCAAGTAACTATTGAAACCAACGATACAATTATTGGTTTCTCAGATCACGACACTGAACAGGTATCATTTTCTGAAAAGAGCTTTAATCCCCTAAGTACTTCGTTAGGTTTAGTTTGGGATTATCAAACAGGATATAATCTAGGTTTGTCTTTAGCTGTATCGCAAAGAGCACCGTCAGCAGCTGAGCTGTTTTCTTTTGGTTCGCATATTGGTACGGGTACTTTTGAAGTAGGTGCAATGTATGACATTGAGCAAGAGGGTGATGAAAACCATGTAGAATTATCATCACAAAATCCTGATATTGAAACCTCATACAGCGTAGATTTTACTTGGCGAAAGTTTGAGGGAGATTTCGGCTTTGTTGTGAGTGCTTTTTATAATCATATTAACGATTATTATTATCAACAAGATACTGGTCTGCTATTTGAGAGTGATCACGATGAACATGCGGCAGATGAACATGCGGCAGATGAACACCAAGACGAGGAAGGCTCACCTATCTTAGTTTACCAGCAAGATGATGTTGATATGTACGGCCTTGAAGCTGAATTTGTTTATCAAATATCTAGTCCGCTTAAAGTTAAAGTTTTTGGTGATTATATTAATGCTCAGTTGTCCGACGGGGGGGATTTACCAAGAATTCCGCCCATGCGATTGGGTGTGTCAATGAATTATCAAGGCAATAGCTTTGATAGCGAATTAAGTGGTAATCATTACTTTGAGCAAGATGATGTTGCGCTATTAGAAACAACAACACGTGCTTATACTTTAGTTGATTTTAACTATAACTATTATCTTGATAATATGGGTTTTAGAGACAGTGATATGATTGTGTATGTTAAAGGGCAGAACTTAACGGATGAAGTGGCTTTCGTACACTCGTCATTCCTTAAAGATATTGCTCCACTACCAGGGCGAAATTTTAGCATAGGCATACGTGGTAGTTTTTAATTTATGCAGCTTAAAAAGGTTAGTAATATTGATCGCGTGGTGTAGGCTATTACTACAATTTTTAGCAAGAAAAAGAATTTAATATGTAACAAGCTTTAACCTAAGTAACTAATCATCAATAATGCTTAATGTTATTGATGATTAGTTAAGCCTTTGTAACGCAGATAGAAAGATCTATTTAGCAAAGTATTCAAAAATCACACATTAAATGAACCAAAGAACAAGTTTTTAAAAACTTTTCAGGGCCTCTTTCTCAACATGCGGAGCACCCTCTTTCAGGTATTAATACCTTTGTAAAAAAAGGTCTTGAAGAAGGGCTCAGCAATCGTTTATCTCAAGATGGAATTAACGTGCATTTGGTTGAGAGTGATGACCCAGAATTAGTCATTGCGTCACTCATGTCCACAACATAAATTACTTTTGAAATTTAATAGGTCCGGAACAATAGCCATATCACTAGAAAACAGCTAATTTATTTAAAATTTAGCATGCGTATGTAGCTCAATCAGGAAAAATTTACTATTAATAAACGCCTGAGTAAAGTACATAGCAAGAAGTTTAAAAAGAGTGTTTTAACGAAAGTGACTTGTCTGACTTTAGGATCATTACTGCTCTCATTAGTAAAGCTATTCCTACTAGCATTACAATCACAGTGATTATTAGCCCATCGGTAAAACTTTCGCTTTTTTCGGCAATTATCCCCACGAGTGCAGGTGCAATAACCTGTGCGAGTCCGTAACTAAAAGTGAGGTGACTCATCGATCTAGACGGATTTTCAGGATACAGACGTCCTACCATTGACAGTGTCATACTAACAATGCCAATAAAACTGCAACCATATAATAGTGCACTGATGAAAATTACCGTTGCAGATGGGTCGAACAACAGCAGAGCAGTACTCACCATATTTAGAATGTAGGCTTGAAACATTGATGACCAGATGCCAACCTTTCTGACATAAAGATCCCACAACCAACATCCGGGTGCAGCAGCAATCCCCACTAACAGCCAAACACCCCAGCCAAGACCTTTCATGCCAGGAAGCAATTCAACTATCGCAATCAGAAAGGTTGCAGTCACCACATACCCAAAGCCGGCGCAAAAATAAGCGGACTGCAAGGTTAGAAAAAACTGTTTTGAGGGAAGTGGTTGAGTTTCCTTGTGCTCAGTGTGTTGCGTGCCAATCGTCGATTTAGAAAAATCGGGAAACCAAAACAACACCGGGATAAGGAGTATCAGCGCCAACAAACCATAGATTAACCATTGCTGATCCCATGTATATTCAATTTTTATCAGTTGAGCAGTAATCGCCGTTAGAACAATACCGATCCCTAGGCTTGAAAAAAAAATGCCAAGTTCAGCTTTTTCTTGGTTGTGCCTTAGCCAGTGCATTAGCAATCCAGCCCCTAGCAAAACACCTGTGGCACTACTTAAACCTGACACATAGCGTAGTAGATACCATAACCACTCATTCGTTGTTGCAGCCATGCACAGAGTAGTCACGACAGCTGCGATTAAACCATAGCGGTACAATTTAATTTTTAATTGAAGGTTGTGAATGAAAGATATAAGCAATGCCCCACAGAGATACCCTGCATAATTTGCTGCAGCCAAGAAACCCGCAACAGTCTCCGTAAGGCCAATATCTTCGGCCATTTCAGGCAACATGGGTGTATAGGCAAATCGAGCGATACCTACAGTGATAATACCTCCTGTCAAACAGGCAAGCTGGATCTTGGATTGTTCTGATAATTTCAAACTACAGTGCTCATCAATTATATATACCTTAGAATAGCGAATAATCGAAAGACAATCTCTATACACTATGACAATATATGCATATAAAGCGTCAAAATGTGAAATAGATGCCACACTATCCCAATGAACTTAAATTACTTGATTTAAAAAGCTTGCCTCGAGAGGTTTTTGCCCGGCAGCAGTATATGCCAGCAAGGCATTACTTCCCTGCGCACAAACATAAGTGGCATCAACTTTTGTATGCTAGTTCCGGTGTGCTAACTATTGACGTCATTGGTGAAAGGCTTTTTATCCCGCCTGAAAATGCTGTTTGGTTGCCCTGCGGGTGTCGACATAGTGTTTCAACTGAATATGGTGCTGAATTAAAGAGCCTGTACATTGATTGCAAATATCAGCGGTTGCCTACTAATAAAAGCTTAGTACTAAAAATATCCCCAATCATAAAAGCACTGATAATAGAGGTGTCCACCTTTGATGTTGAATACCCCATTTCTGGTTATGAAGAAGAGGTTATTTCTTTAATGTTGAGTACGTTGCCACGTTTAAAGCATGTTACAGATCATCTTCCCTGGCCAACATCAGCAGAGCTTTTGAAAATGTGTAATCAACTTTATGAGCGACCTGGAGGAAAAAAAACAACGCTGATGTTGGCAGAGGATTTAGCTATGTCGAAACGTACCCTAGAGCGAAAATTTCATAGAGAAACAGGTATGACTATTCAGGCATGGAGCCTAAGGCTTCGCTTTCTAAAAGCGATAGAATTACTGACTTCGGGCCATAGTATTACCAATATTTCTTTGGATTTGGGGTACAGCTCTCCCTCTCCTTTTATCTATATGTTCAGAAATATATCTGGTATGAGTCCTGGAGAGTATATAACAAGTATTTCTAATATAAAGGAAAAATAAAACTAAATATTCAGCCGTCGGAACAGGTTGCCTGATAAGTTTTTATTATTCAAACTCAACAATGGTCTAAGCGATATCACCAACAGAGAAAATACGATCGCCCATTTTATTTAAAATTTTAATCTCACCTTGGCATACAGCAATAATTGATTTACCTTCTTTAAATACTTCCGGTATGACTACCATTCCTTGTTCATTAATGGTGAGTGACATCAATTCATGTAGTAGTTCAAGTGATTCATCATGATAATAAATGATAGTGACTTGGGTTAAACCTTGTTGCATATCAGACTCTTTTTATTTTTCTATATTGATTTTGTATTGAAAATTGAAGGACTAAGTTCTTTTCAATACATGTAAATATTACTCTTCTAACTATTAATAAAGCTGATATAGATCAGAAATAGGTGACTAGATACTATTCGCCAAACAATGAAAATTTAGTATGAGTCATTTTATTCATCTTAATGGTGCAACAGCCCCATTAGTAACCACCATGTAATCAACTAAGCAAACCAATTTAAGTAATGAGATATAATTAAAAAATAGCTTATGTTTATTAATGTCCTATACGTTTTATTTATTATTGAACCAGACACCTGGTTCAGTTTTTCCTTGTATTTCTACATCATCAAGTAAGAAAGTGGGATTACCATTTATTTTTAATTTTTTTCGAAAATCTTTAGTTAAATTGACTACGGTAGGGGTGAGTAAAAAAATGGCGTAAATATTAACTAATGTCATTAACCCTAATGCCATATCTGCTAATCCCCAAACTTCTTTCAACGATGCATGTGCTCCCCAAAATACCATAGTTAAATAAATACTGGTATAGAGTAGCCTTCCCATTTTATTGTCAAGTTTGAATAAGTGTAGATTACTTTCTGCATAGGCGTAATTAGCAACCACGGAGGTAAAAGCAAATAAGGTGATTGCTGCGGCAACAAAATAGTTCCCACCAGTTCCAAAGTGACTCGCCATAGCATTTTGCGTCATTATAATGCCTTCCATGTCGCCACTGATGTTAATATCCGACAACAAAATAACCACTGCTGTACAGCTACAAAGCACCATTGTGTCTAAGAAAACACCTAGCATTTGCACATACCCCTGAGCAACTGGGTGATTAGGTACTGGTGATGCTCCTGCCGCGGCATGAGGTACACTTCCTGCCCCTGCTTCATTTGAATATAAACCTCGCTGAATACCATTTTTAATTGCTGCACCTAAAGCGCCTGCACCCGCTTCATTTAAGCCAAAGGCTGAAGAGAATATATCCATAAACATTGACGGTAATAATTGAATATTCATTAAGGTAATAATAACTGCAGTACCAACAAATGCTAACCCCATAAAAGGTACAATGAGTTCGGCAAACCTAGCGATACTGCGCATGCCGCCTACTACGATGCTGCCTGCAAGTACTGCAATCACGACACCTGAATATTCGCGAGGAATAGTAAAAGTATTATTTAATGCCTCAGCGATGGTATTGGCTTGCATAGCACTAAAAGTCAAGCCGTAACCTAGAAAAAGACAAAGTGAAAAAAGGATAGCAAGCCAAGGTTTATTAAGTCCAGCTCTAATATAATAGGCAGGACCTCCCCTAAATTCCTTATGTTCGTCTCGTACCTTATATAACTGCCCAAGTACACTTTCTGCAAAGCCTGTAGCCATACCTAATAATGCAATTACCCACATCCAAAATACCGCACCACTGCCGCCAAGTGAAATAGCCATGGCAACACCTGCTAAATTGCCAGTTCCAACCCGCGCAGATAATCCTGTACATAAGGCTTGAAAAGAACTAATTCCAGACTTGTCAGATTGGGTACTGCCCTTCATAACAGTGAACATGTATCTGAATTGAAGTATCTGTATCCAACGAAGCTTAAATGAAAACCAAAAACCGGCAAAAAGTAACAAGTAAATCAATATTTGGCCTTGGCCCCAAAGTATATTGTTGATGAAGCTTACAATGTCATTAACCATTTATATTCCTATTTTATTCTTTATTTTTCAGTAAAGTACTGTGCGTTTTGGTAATAGCATAAGCGGTGTTTATTTATCCACATAACCAAAAATAAACAACTATCTTTTGGAGGAGTGAATACCTGCCAACATACATTACAACATTGGTGTGATTAACAAAATACCGGTTTTATTTTGCGCATCAAAAACCAGGATTCAAAAGTAAAGTGAGAGAAAAAAAGTTCAAGTACACATGAATCAGTTCTTTTTGAATTGGCGGCATAATTCATTCGTTCTATATAATCCAATACTATAGCGCCTGTGCCTTCAAGGTAGGTTTTATCATACTCTATTCCTGAGTAATCAAAAGCAAGTTGCACACGATATTGTTTTTAAATAGTTCAATGATATCTATAAATTTGATTTTCTGTCGCTTACCCCATTATTGATTGTGCTCACATACGTTCGGTTTAGTCTGAATGTCAATTTGGTTACCAATATACAAGTTTAATAAACGCTAATTTATACTTTAAACAAAATTTACTTTGCGCTAAATCAAAGTGATTTTTTTAATTCCTTCTATAATGTTAAATATTATTCATTATGTTATTTTCTATGCCTCATCAACTTATTGTTTTTCTAAAAGCATTATTAGGTAGTTGCAAAGATTTACTACCTATTATTCTCGTTATTGCATTTTTCCAATTTGCCGTTTTGCAACAACCCATGCCTAATGTTGGGGATATTTTAGTCGGTTTATCACTAGTTGTTCTTGGCTTAACTTTCTTTATTTACGGTTTAGAAATGGGATTATTTCCTATTGGTGAATCGATGGCGCAAGCCTTCGCTAAAAAAGGCAGCATTAGTTGGTTACTTACTTTTGCCTTCTGTTTAGGCTTTGGTACTACCGTGGCTGAGCCTTCGTTAATTGCCGTAGCGAAAGAAGCGGCAATTGTTGCCGCATCAGGTGGTATTATTACTGATACCCTAGAATCTCAACTTTCATATGCCAACGGTTTACGTTTTACCGTTGCATTTGCTGTTGGCTTTGCAATTGTTATGGGTGTTCTACGTATACTTCGTGGCTGGCCAATACAGTATTTGATTTTAGGCGGTTATGTTGTTGTTGTGCTGATGACGATGCTTGCCCCTAGCTGGATTATTGGTATTGCATACGACTCAGGTGGCGTTACAACATCAACGATTACCGTCCCCTTAGTGACAGCATTAGGTGTTGGTTTAGCCTCAGCAATAAAAGGTAGAAATCCGATGATTGACGGTTTTGGTTTGATCGCTTTCGCCTCATTAACACCCATGATTTTTGTGATGATTTACGGTATGGTGATCAGTTAATGGATTTATTCTTTGAATTTTTAACCACCTTAAAAAATACGGTTGTTGATGTATTACCTATTTTGTCAATAATATTGGGTTTTCAGCTACTTGTTATTCGAAAACCTATCCCTCATCTCAAGCAAGTAGGTTTTGGGTTTATTTATGTCCTTATTGGTTTAGCCTTGTTTTTACTTGGTTTGGAGAAAGCCTTATTTCCGTTAGGAAAAATGATGGCAGAACAATTAACCGCACCAGAATTCATTCATGCTGGCGAACAAGTATTAACAAGCATCCATTGGTTAGATTATAAGTGGGTTTATGTTTTTGCCGCCGCCATTGGTTTTAGCACTACCATTGCAGAGCCTTCACTTATTGCCGTCGCTATTAAAGCCGAAGAAGTTTCCGGTGGGGCTATTAATGCAAATAGCTTGCGTATTGCAGTTGCCATTGGTGTTGCTGTTGGTATTGCCTTAGGAAGTTACCGCATCGTTGTTGGTCACCCTATGCATTACTATATTATTGGTGGTTACGTTATTGTGGTCATCCAAACTTTTTATTGTCCTAAGTTAATTGTGCCATTGGCATATGATTCTGGCGGTGTAACAACGTCAACTGTAACGGTACCTTTAGTTGCTGCTTTAGGTTTAGGTTTAGCCAGTACCATTCCAGGACGTAGCCCGCTAATAGATGGGTTTGGCCTAATTGCTTTCGCTAGCTTATTTCCTATAATTGCCGTAATGGCTTATGCGCAAATAACTAAAGCCAAAGCACGAAAAGTAGAAGAAAAAGCAAAAGAAAAAGTAGAAAAATAATAAATGTACTTTAAAACTGAACCAACAAGACTCTTTAAAAGAGTTTAAAGAAGACAAATAAAACAGGTGATCACATGCAATTTAAATTAATTGTTGCCTTTGTTGACGACGCTGTCACAGACGACGTTATGAAAGGCGCCAGAATGGCAGGCGCAACAGGCGCAACCATAATAAATAATGCCAGAGGCGAAGGTGTCAAACGCCAGCGCACTTTTTTTGGTATGCAACTTGAGACACAAAGAGATGTATTACTTTTTGTTGTTGAAGAACATCTATCAAGGAAAATACTTGAGCGAATTAGCAATATTGCTGGTTTTGATGAAGACCCAGGTAAAGGTATCGCTATTCAATTAAATGTTGAAGATGCAGTAGGCGTAGCTCATCAGGTAGAGCGCTTAAAAGGTAAGGTTGAGGAAGAACTATGAACCATAAATTAGTACAAGTTAAAGATGTTATGACCACTAATAACTATCAATTTGCTGATGGTATGATGACTGTTGCTGAGGGTATTAAAGTAGCCAAAGAGCATAACGCTAGCGTGTTAATTATTAATAAACGTAATGCGCAAGATGAGTATGGATTAGTGATGCTTGCCGATATTGCCAAAGAAGTACTCGCAAAAGATCGTTCCCCCGATCGCGTGAACCTATATGAAATAATGGCAAAACCCTTGATGAGCGTATTACCTGAAATGGATGTAAGGTATTGCGCACGATTATTTGAGCGCTTTAGTATTCACCTTGCACCTGTTATTGAAAATAAGGAAGTTATTGGCATGGTTGACTACACTAATATGGTTTTTAGCCAAGTTGACTAGTGATTCCTTATTAGCTAAGTGATTGAATATACGTTAATAGGTGTTGTAGTAATACTCGCTATGTTTTAGCGGGTATATTAACCTAGCACGATCACTTGCTCGATTGAAAACCTTAAACGCTATACCCAAACCAACGGGATCCCCTTACTATTTATTCAGGTAACATCTCAAAGTTAACGGTTAAGTTTGATAGTTAAGATCATAAATACAGGTATTCTTCTAGTGGTATAAAATACCCCCACATTGTTAACTTTCAACCCTTTCACTTATAAATCGTTGTATTAGGTGGCGATTCGTCAGGCTTGGGGGTAATACTAATCTAACGCTTGGTAACCTAGTAAAGGCGTGCTGCTAAAGCAGCGTAATTGATAAGCAATATTTTGATTATTCTCTTTTGCTCTTAATGCTATCGCAATACGGTGTTGCCCATTGCCGTTTGGATAAAAAAGCCAGTTGCGCCATCTATCAGCGTTATCTACTCTGTGTGGTTCAAAGCTCAACCTAATGGCATTTTTAATGATAAAAGGTGTGTTTTTTTCAACTAGTGTGTCAGTAATGTTAAAACTAAAATCTTTTAAGGGAATGGCTAACCCTAACCCCCATGCTTTAATATATGACTCTTTTAATGTCCAATAATCAAAGAACCGATGGCGTTGTTCTTCTTTGGGTAAAGAAAATAATTCTTTAGTCTCGATGGACGAGAAATAACGATTCGCGATGGCTAACACATCATTACTGCGCGTTGTATTTTCAACATCGCAGCCAATATCATTTTCTAAGGTAATTGCACAAATAATCAGGCCTTTTGTATGACTTATATTAAATCGTAATGGCAGTGGTGGATTAACAATTTCAGGTTTATCCTTTTCACCTTTATCAAAACGCCAATCACTCGGGGCAATATCCGCATAATAAGAGAGCAGGTCCCGTACAAAAGCACGGGTGATTAAAGCATCATGTCTATCGTGTGAAAATTTGTATCTTTGCTGTTTTATTGTTTCATCATCACTTATTAACTCTTTATATTTATTGAGCAATTCAGGCTGTGTGATGTTGTCAGGATTTACTTGCCATAGATGAATTTCATTTTGCTTAATGCTGAGTGGAATTTTGGAATTTTTAGCACAAGAAAAAAGGGTCATGAAAAAGTATCACTAGGTTGTGTTGAATAATTGGATAAAGTCTTTATAAAAAAAACTCTCTTGAATAAGTATGACTTTATCATAAAACCTATCGTTAATTTGTTTTTTTAAGCTATTTTTATTAAACGACATTGAGGAATACCAACGGTTTTAGATGGCTATCGGTTCATTTTTGGATAAAAATTTTTTTTAACGCAACTGGTTGTCCATTTACACTTATTGCATGCTAATACTTTGGTCTATTTTTGTGTTGAACCTTGTATCGGGTGATTGTGTTGGGTATAAATCCTGTGTATATTAGCCCACCTTGTAAGCATGTAATTCGTATTTTTTGTGCTGATTACACGATGTCGACGGTTTATCAATGATCAAAAAACAGGAAAATAAGACCACTAAATCCGTTGGATATAAGCGGTGGGCGTTTCATTTTAAATCTGTATTTATTAATTCTTGTAAGGATGATTAATGCCTAAGCAACATGCAAACGCCACCACGACACCAGAAATGCGTGCATTTATTCATGAGTCAGATCTACCGACCGCCGTACTTGCACGTTTACTCAAAATATCTGAGTCGACCGTACGTAAGTGGCGTAAACGAGAATCGATGTCTGACGCTTCTCATGTGCCCAAGCAATTAAACACGACGTTAAGTGAGGCGCAAGAATATGTTGTGGTTGAACTGCGAACTCGGCTTTTACTCTCACTTGATGAGTTACTGGTTGTTTGTAAACAGTTCATTAATCCACATGTATCCCGTGCAGGTTTACAACGCTGCTTAAAACGTCATGGTGTTTCTCGATTAGCTGATATGGAAGATAGTGGCGAATTTATGGACGCTGACAGTCCGTTGTCATCTCCTGTACAAGTCACGTTGGAAGATACCCTTGATCACCAAGTATTACTCTCTGATATTTCGCCAAAAGCGATGCGTGAAGTATTAAATCGCACTAATAATTTATCAGAAGAGGAAGTAGTGCAAGTGAAAGTCACGCAGTTACCTGACTTCTCTAATAAAGAATCAAATCAAGATAGTGAACAAGGGACAGAAAAAGGTTCTGAAAAAGAGACTAAACAACAAAATAAACGACGATTACTCGTCGCCAACGACCCTACCTCTGGTTGGGTATATGTTGATATTTATGATGGTAACGAAGCTGATGCAGCAAGTCGTTACATGAGCTACGTGCTCACTAAAGCCCCATTCCATATCCGCCGAATTTTGGCGGGTAATTATACTGAATTTCTAAGTCGTTTTCGTTTACTTAACAATGTAGCGAACAATGCTACTAATACCACTGGTGATGAAAATAAACATCAAGGTGATATTGACAATTGTGAGCGCGAAAATGCAACAAAATCCTAAACTGGAGATACTTTAATGGTTAAGAAATCTATGGCTAATAAGCAAAATACAGCAAGCGTACAAAACGTCAAAGCTGAAGAAATGCTCACTGACGAACAGCAATTTAATTCGCGCTTACAAGAGTGCCCTATTGCGGTTATTGGTATGGCCTCAATTTTTGCAGATGCTAAAAACTTAGAAGATTACTGGGACAATATTTTTGAATCAGTAGATACCATTAGAGACGTTCCTAGTGATCGTTGGGCGGTTGATGACTATTACGATAGTGATCCGCGTGCAGCAGACAAAACGTATTGTAAACGGGGTGCTTTTTTACCTGAAATTGATTTTGATCCAATGGAATTTGGTTTACCGCCAAATATTTTAGAACTAACAGATATCGCACAATTATTATCATTAGTGGTTGCACGTGACGTATTAAATGATGCTGGTATTGGTGATGGCTCAGGTTATGACCGTGATAAAGTCGGTATTACGCTAGGTGTAGGCGGTGGTCAAAAACAAATTTCACCGTTAACCTCTCGTTTGCAGGGCCCGGTATTAGAAAAAGTATTAAAAGCGTCAGGTGTCGATGCTGAAGATCGTGCCATGATCATCGAAAAGTTCAAGAAAGCGTATATCGGCTGGGAAGAAAATTCATTTCCAGGCATGTTAGGCAACGTTATTTCAGGTCGTATTGCTAACCGTTTCGATTTTGGTGGTACTAACTGTGTGGTTGATGCGGCTTGTGCGGGTTCTTTAGCGGCAATTAAGTTAGCGATTTCAGACTTGTTAGAGCATCGCTCAGAAGTCATGATCTCCGGTGGTGTTTGTTGTGATAACTCACCCTTTATGTATATGTCTTTCTCAAAAACGCCTGCCTTTACTACCGGCGAAGATATTCGTCCGTTTGATAACGATTCAAAAGGCATGATGATCGGTGAAGGTATCGGCATGATGGCCTTTAAGCGTCTTGAAGATGCTGAACGCGATGGTGATAAAATTTATGCGGTACTTAAAGGTATTGGTACCTCGTCAGATGGTCGTTTTAAATCTATATACGCACCACGTCCAGACGGACAAGCAAAAGCATTGAAACGTGCTTATGCTGATGCAGGTTTTGATCCCCGTACTTGTGGTTTAATTGAAGCGCACGGTACAGGCACTAAAGCCGGTGATGCTGCTGAGTTTGGTGGTTTAGTTAAACATTTTAGTGAAGATAACGAACAGAAACAGCATATAGCCTTAGGCTCGGTGAAATCACAAATTGGCCATACCAAAGCAGCCGCTGGCTCAGCAGGTATGATCAAAGCGGTATTAGCACTACATCATAAAGTTTTACCGGCGACTATTCATATCGATCAACCTAATACTGCGCTAGACATTGAAAATAGCCCAATGTATTTGAACAATGAAACACGCCCTTGGATGGCAAGAGAAGATGGTGTGCCTCGTCGTGCCGGTATTAGCTCCTTTGGTTTTGGTGGTACAAACTACCATATGGTATTAGAAGAATACCGCCCAACGGCTAATGGTCAGTATCGTTTAAATGCAGTGCCACAAACTATTTTAGTAACCGCGGCTAATGAAAGTGCTTTGGTTGCCAGCTTAACTGACTGGAAAGCTAAGTTAAGTGTTGACAGTGAAGCACAAGCCTACGTGTTTAACGCTTTAGTGACTAAAAACACCTTACAAACCCCAGCGCCTGAATTAGCTCGTTGTGGTTTTGTTGCCAAAAATGCAGAACAAGCGATCAACATGATTGAGTCAGCACTTAAGCAATTTGCGGCTAAAGCAGGCAGTGAGGAATGGTCTGTTCCAACGGGAATTTATTTCCGACAATCTGGTTTAACCGTTGAAGGCAAAGTTGTTGCATTGTTTTCGGGTCAGGGTTCACAGTACGTCAATATGGGCCGAGAGCTAGCCTGTAACTTCCCAAGTGTTATGCAAGTTGCGCAAGACATGGACAGTGAATTTTCCAATGCTGGTTTAGGACAGTTAACGCCTACGACTTACCCAATTCCTGTTTTTAGTGATGATGCGCGCAAAGCACAAGAAGAAGCATTGCGATTAACGCAACATGCGCAACCTGCTATTGGTACGTTAAGTGTTGGCCTTTATAAAACCTTTACCAATGCAGGATTTAAAGCTGACTTTACTGCTGGACACAGCTTTGGTGAACTAACTGCGCTTTGGGCAGCGGGCGTAATCAATGATAGTGATTACCTTATGTTAGCACGTAGTCGTGGTCAAGCGATGGCGGCACCGAAAGACACTAGTGTCGATACAGGAACCATGATTGCGGTTGTTGGCTCGCCGGCAAAGGTAGCGATGGATATCAAAGACATTAACGATATATCCATTGCTAATTACAACTCAAACAATCAAGTGGTTGTTGCGGGTGTGACTAGTCAAATTGCTAGTGCTATTGATGAGTTAAAGGCGAAAGGTTACAAAGTTGTCCCATTACCAGTATCGGCTGCATTTCATACGCCATTGGTGGGTCATGCACAAAAACCTTTTGCAGCTGCAATTGATAACGCTAAATTTAATAAACCAAATGTACCTGTCTATTCCAATGGCACAGCAAAAGCACATCCAAATAACGCCAATGAAATCAAAAAGAGTTTAAAAAATCATATTTTAGAATCAGTTCACTTCAATGAAGAAATTGATAATATCTATGCTGATGGTGGCCGTGTATTTGTTGAGTTTGGTCCTAAAAATGTATTAACCAAACTGGTTGAGAACATTTTAAAAGAGAAAGACGACGTAGTCGCGATTGCGGTTAATGCGAATCCGAAAAAGTCTGCTGATATGCAAATGCGTCAAGCAGCGGTTCAAATGGCCGTATTAGGATTACAACTTAACGATGTTGACCCATACTGCGCCGTTAAACGTCCATTAGTTGCGACTAAAATGTCGCCATTGGCAATGAAATTAACCGGCGCCTCTTATGTTAGTGCTAAAACGTCAAAAGCGTTTGACGATGCATTAAATGATGGCTGGAAAGTTAAACAAGCAACGTCAGTACCCGTTGCGGTACCAACACCACAAATAGTCGAAAAGATAGTAGAAGTAGAGCGCATTGTTGAAGTTGAGAAAATTGTCTACTTGAACGCCGATGGCACTGTTGCTCAACCGAACCAAGTTAGTGCGTCTATTGCCAATGTTAGTAGTACAGACACAAATAGTTTAGTCAGCAGCATTGAACGTAGTGTTAGCCAGTTCGTTGATCATCAGCAACAGTTATTAAACGTGCATGAACAATATATGCAAGGTCCTAAAGATTACGCTAAAACGTTTGATACGGTACTTTCTTCTCAAGAAGGTAAAGAGTTACCGGAAAGCTTAGATCGCACGTTAGGCATGTATCATGATTTTCAATCTGAAACGCTACGTGTTCATGAGCAATATTTAAATAATCAAACAGATAATATGACAGCAATGTTGTCAGCGAGTGATACACCTTTAATTGAAGGTATGGTTGAAAAAAGTGTAACTCCAACAGCACCTAAAACCGCTCCAACAACAAGAGTTGCTCAAATTGCACCCGTTGCCAAGCCTACTAGTCAAGTATCAACGCCAGTTGCTCCTCCTGTAGTTAATACTCCAGCAGCTCCGGTTCAAACAGTGGCCACTGCAGTGGCGATGGCACCTATCGCTGAAACGGTTGTTGTCGTTAGTGCTGAAGCTGCTCCGGCAGCAGCGGTTGATTTAGCAACAATTCAAAACGTGATGATGGAAGTCGTTGCCGAGAAAACTGGTTATCCAACTGAAATGCTTGAACTAGAAATGGACATGGAAGCTGATTTGGGCATTGACTCAATCAAACGTGTTGAAATTTTAGGTTCAGTACAAGAGCTTATTCCTGACTTACCGGAGCTAAACCCTGAAGATCTTGCAGAGCTTCGTACGTTAGGCGAAATTGTTAACTATATGAAGTCAAAAGCGGCCTCTGCTGCGCCAGCGCTTCGCTTAGTTGAAACAGCTACCGCAACAGCACCAGCCATTGATTTAGGCCATATTCAATCAGTAATGATGGATGTAGTCGCTGAGAAAACCGGTTATCCAACCGAAATGTTAGAACTTGAAATGGATATGGAAGCAGATTTAGGTATCGACTCGATTAAACGTGTTGAAATTCTCGGTTCAGTTCAAGAAACAATTACAGATTTACCTGAATTAAACCCAGAAGATCTAGCTGAATTACGTACGCTAGGTGAGATTGTTAGCTACATGCAATCTAAAGTATCTGCGGCTCCTGCCGTCGCAAGTGCTCAAGTTGTTAGTGTAATTACCGCCCCTGCGATTGATACGGACTACATTCAAAAAGTGATGATGGATGTTGTTGCTGAAAAAACTGGTTATCCAACCGAGATGTTAGAGCTTGAAATGGACATGGAAGCAGATCTAGGTATCGACTCAATCAAACGTGTTGAAATCTTAGGGGCTGTTCAAGAGACCATTCCAGATTTACCTGAGCTTAACCCAGAAGATTTAGCAGAACTACGTACGTTAGGTGAAATAGTTAGCTATATGCAATCTAAAGTATCTGCTGCACCAGCTCCTGTAGCTGAAGTAGTAAATGCACCTGCCGCTGCTAGTGCACCTGCGATTGATACGGACTACATCCAAAAAGTGATGATGGATGTTGTCGCTGAGAAAACCGGTTACCCAACAGAAATGTTAGAGCTTGCTATGGATATGGAAGCAGATTTAGGTATCGACTCCATTAAGCGTGTTGAAATCTTAGGGGCGGTTCAAGAGACCATTCCAGATTTACCTGAGCTTAATCCTGAAGACTTAGCTGAGCTACGTACCTTAGGCGAAATTGTTAGTTATATGCAATCTAAAGTTGCCCCTACTGACCCTACACCACCAGGCGAAAAAGCGAGTGTTCCAGCATCAGAAAAAACAACTGACGTTGCTGCTAGCTTTCAAGGCGCACCCAGTGCAACAGTTGAATTAACGGCATTGTCTTCAATTAATAAAATTGTCCAAGACGTTACTCAGCAAGGTGGCGCTAATGCGCTAATCGTTGATGATGGCACAGGTGCTGCCGTTGCGTTAAGTGCAAAATTAGTGAAAGCAGGTTGGAATGTTACCGCATTAAAACCTAACTGGGTGATGGCTACTTCTAAAAAAGCGTTTGCTAAATCAGTTAATGTGATTGAAATTGGTAGCAGTGATAAAATCCTTGATGAAGCACAAGTAAAAGATATCATCGAGAAAAATGAACAACTTGATACGGTAATTTATCTACAAGCTGGCAATGCAGTAGATGATATTGCTTATCCAGAAGCAGCGAAACAAGGCTTAATGCTAGCGTTTGTTTTAGCGAAATTATCTAAGGTAAAAGCAGCAACCAAAGCGCGCGCTTCATTTGTTGTAGTAACACGTCAAGGTGGCGCGTTAGGTTTTGCTAATAATGACGATAGCGCTACACAGGTTAAAGCCGATGTAAATGCTGATTTAGTGCAAGCGGGTTTAGCTGGTTTGGTTAAAACCATCAATCATGAGTGGAATGCGGGTGACGATAGCGTGTTTTGTCGTGTAATTGATTTATCGGCCAAAATAGCTGCAGATAAAGCAGCAACGATTATCAGTGATGAATTATTAGATATTGATACCAGTATTGTTGAAGTAGCCCATGATTCAGATAATCTAAGCAATAACATTGGCACACGTTTAACTTTAACAGGTGTTGCAACTGACAGTTATCAGTTAACTGCGGGCAACAGTATTGATAGTGATTCTGTATTTTTAGTGAGTGGCGGCGCAAAAGGCGTAACCGCACATTGTGTGATAGAAATAGCCAAACAATACCAGTCTAAATTTATTCTATTAGGTCGTTCATCGTTTGATGATAATGAACCAAGCTGGGCAAAAGACATAACGGATGAAGTGGCACTGAAAAAAGCAGCGATGCAAGCCTTGATTGCTGCAGGTGATAAACCTACACCGGTTAAAGTAACGCAATTTGTTCGTCCAGTATTAGCAAATCGTGAAATAGCACAAACGCTGAATGCGATTAAAGCAGCTGGCGGCAAAGTACAATACGTTGCGGCAGATGTGACTAACAGCAGTAATGTTTCTGCAGCGGTAGCACCAATCACCAAAGAACTTGGTGAAGTAACAGGTATTATTCATGGCGCAGGTGTTTTAGCTGATAAATTTATTGAGCAAAAAACGCTTGAAGAATTTAATGCGGTTTACACGACTAAAATTGACGGTTTACTTTCTTTATTAGCAGCAACAAACACGATAAATGTTAAACACTTAGTTTTATTCTCATCAGCTGCAGGCTTTTACGGAAACCCAGGCCAATCTGATTACTCTATTGCTAACGATATTTTAAACAAAACGGCTTATCGCTTTAAAGCGTTAAATCCAACGGCTCAAGTACTTAGCTTTAATTGGGGTCCTTGGGATGGTGGTATGGTAACACCTGAGCTTAAACGTATGTTTAACGACCGTGGTGTTTATATCATTCCACTTGATGCCGGTGCTAAATTATTAGTGAGTGAATTAGCTTCAGAAAATAACCGTTGTGCGCAAATCTTAGTGGGTAATGACCTGTCTAAGGATCAGGAAAAGGATCAAGCAGGTGTTGCTGTAAAAAAGCCAAAAGTTAGTCGCTTAAACGTAAGTGTTAATAAAACACTTTTAGCGACTAACAATACTTTTTTAACTGACCATACCATTGGTGATGACCAAGTTTTTCCAACCGTGTGTGCAATTGCTTGGATGCGCGATGCTAGTGAAAAAGCCTATCAAGGTTATCACTACCAAGGTTTAGAAAATTATAAACTGTTCAAAGGCATTATCTTTGATGGCAACGAAGCGAGCGAATATCAAATTGAGTTGAACGCTGACGTTGTTGATGAAGGCGATCGTTTAGTGGTTGAGACTAAAATCTCAAGTATTAATGCGCAAGGGAAAGTCGTTTTTCATTATGGTGCTCAACTGACGTTAGTTAACCAACGTAAAGCTAGCCCTAAAGCTGATTTAGCGATACCTACATCTGCTGAAAATGCGAAAGCATTGTATAGCAATGGCACTTTATTCCACGGCCCAAGCTTGCAAGGCATCAGTGAAATATTGGAATGTAATGAGCAAGGTTTGTTATTACGTTGCCAAGTACCTGCTGTTGCAGTTGAAAAACAAGGGGATTTCCCTTTAAGCAATAGTGGTAATCAAAGCAATATTTTTGCTAACGATTTAGCCTATCAAGCGATGTTAGTTTGGGTGAAAAAAGAATTAGGGCTCGGTAGTTTACCGTCAAGTACTCAAGGCTGGACGGTATATCGTGAAGTGACGCTCAATGAATGTTTTTACTTACAATTAACGGTTGTTAAAAGCTCAGGTAAAGGCAAGCAACGTGGTGCGTTAACGGCAGATATGCAGTTGATCAGCGAAAATAATGAAGTATTAAGCGAGATAACGGCAGCTAAAGTTACCGCTAGTGCTAATTTAAATGATTTATTTTTGCCTAAGAGTGCCACAGCTAGTGACGAGAAAGGCGTGTAATGGTAATGAATAATTACAACAGCGTCATTATTGGTTTAGATGCTCAGTTTGCTAACCAAAGTGGCTTTCAACAGGATATTGATCGTGTTGAACGTGCGCTTTACTTAGGCAGAGAACTAGGTAAAGAGCAGGGTAGTACACAAGGTAACGAACAGGTAAATACTTCAGTAATTTCGCTAAGTGACTGCCAACAAGCCGTTGCCCGTATGGCATTTGCTAACCAAGTGAATAGCTCAGATATTAAAGTAGTGCTTGTTACGCAAGTCGCTGACAAAGCCAGTATTGAAACGGAAAGTTTTGAAGCTTCAGTTGGTAGTGTTTTAGTCGTTAACTCATTGGCTAAAGCACTTGTTCAAATAGATTTATTGATTGCTCAAAATAATTTAGTCGCATTAGTTGGGCTAAATTTAGCAGAGCAATTAACATCGGATAACGAGTCGTCAGCACAGGCGACCATTAGCTTTGATCAAAATTTTAGCGGTTATCAACCCTGTTATGGCATTGCGGCGCTATTATTTTCATCGACAAGTTTCGCTCAAGCCAATAACAGTTACGTATATTCAGGTGTAAAAGGTTTTGCTGTCAGTGATAGTGCAAGTGATGATGATATTCACTTAACGACACAGTCTGCTTTACAAAATGCAAAAGTTAATCCGCTTAATGTTGGTCTAGTTGAAGTGTCAGCGTTAGCAGGTAAAACGCTTGCTACGGCAGAATCTACCGCGTTAATGTCAAGTTATGGTAATGAAGAAAAATTAACGACAGCAATTAGCTGTGCTCGCAGTGTTACTGGCGAAGGTAAAGGTTTCTCTCAAGTATTAGGCTTATTACGCACAGTAATCGCATTACAACAGCGATATATTCCGGCCATCAGTGATTGGCAACAGCCACAAACAAGTGAGCTAGAAAAATGGCAGGCGTCAAATTTTTACCTGCCTACAGAATCTCGTCCTTGGTATCCTCATTCTAATGGTAGTGCTCATCTTGCTGCATACAGCTGTTTAGTTGATAGTTGTTCATCAGAGAATAATGATTATTGTCATGTGGTTTTAGCTGAAAATAAAGCCATTGATTCCTCACAAAAACACCCTGCAGATGATATTCGTCATAATGGTTTTATCGCCAGCAGTGATTTACAACTGGTGTTGATTTCGGGTAATGATCAAGAAGAACTATTAGCATCGTTAGCAGCTATTGAAACCGAGCTTGAAGTTAGCCAACGTAGTATTAAAGAAATAGCGTTGGACTGTTTTAACACATACAAGTCTGATGATGATAAGTCCTCGTTAACAGAGCATACTTATACCGTGTCTTTGTTATGTGAATCAAAAGAAGAGCTACTCAAAGAAATACAATCGGCAAAAACAGGTGTTGTCACTGCTTTTTCTGAAGTTAATTCACAGCAAAAATATCATAAGAATTCGCAGGAAGAATGGCGCACACCTAAAGGTAGCTATTTTAGTGCAATGCCTGTGAATACTGATGAAAATACCAATAATGTCACCTTTTTATATCCGGGTATTGGCGCAACGTATGTTGGTTTAGGTCGTGACTTATTTCACTTATTCCCTGAAATACATCAAGATGTTGCCGATTTAGCGGATGATATTGGTGCAAGTCTAAAAGATCGCTTATTAAATCCACGCACGATTGTTCGTCCTGATTTTAAAGCACTTAAACAGCTTGATTTAAACCTGCGTGGCAACTTAGCGGATATTGCCGAAGCAGGCGTTGGTTTTGCTTGTGTATTTACCAAAGTTTTTGAAAATGTATTTAAGGTTAAAGCCGATTACGCTACCGGTTACTCAATGGGCGAAGTCAGTATGTACGCTGCCCTTGGTGCTTGGCAACAACCAGGTTTAATGAGTGCACGTTTAGCTAACTCCGATACTTTCAACCATCGTCTTTGTGGTGAGTTATTAACCTTGCGTGAGCATTGGGGATTGAGTGACAACACTACTGATGAATTGATTTGGGAAACTTATACGATCAAAGCAACGCTTGATGATGTTATTAAAGCCAGTGAGGGTGAAGATCGCGTTTATTGCACTATCATCAATACACCAGACAGCTTATTGCTTGCAGGTTACCCCTCAGATTGCCTACGTGTTATTAAAAAACTAGGCGTACGCGCCATGCCACTAAATATGGCCAATGCTATTCATAGTGCACCCGCGAATAAAGAATATGATGATATGGTTGAGCTATATACTATGGATGTAATGCCACGTTTAACAACGAAAATGTATTCAAGCTCTTGCTATTTACCTGTACCACAGCTTAGTAAAGCCATTGCCCATAGTGTGGCTAAATGTCTTTGTGACAGAGTGGATTTTCCCCGTTTAATCAATACGCTGTACGACAAAGGTGCGCGGGTATTTATTGAAATGGGACCAGGACGTTCGCTGTGTAGCTGGGTTGATAAAATTTTAGACTTTACCGTGGAATCACCTGTTGATTCTGCTATTGATACAGACAGTGCTAACAAAGCACGTGTTGCCGTGCCAGTGAATGCCAAAGGCACTAGCGACGAATTAACGTATTTAAGAGCGATTGCAAAATTAACTAGCCATGGAGTGAAGCTTGATCTTCACACCCTGTTTAATGGCTCGATAATTGTCAATAACGCGAAAAAAGAATTATAAAACTTTTCGAGGAAAGTATGGAAAATATTGCTGTAGTAGGTATTGCTAATTTGTTCCCAGGATCTTCTGCGCCAGAAGAGTTTTGGCAACAGTTGCTCAAAAAACAAGATTGTAGAAGCAAAGCAACCATTGAACAAATGGGTGTTGAACCTGATAAATATACCGGTAAAAAAGGTGATATAGATAAGTTTTACTGTGTACACGGCGGTTATATTCGAAACTTTAATTTTGATGCCAGTGCTTTTGTTGAAGATTCTGTTCAAAGTAATGCTCAAGGTAACGCGCAAAGTGGCAACGGCTTAACAACCGAATATTTAAACCAGTTAGATGACCTAAATCAGTGGGCATTATACGTTACCCAACAAGCTTTAACCGATGCTGGCTATTGGGGTAGTGATAAACTTGAAGACTGTGGCGTCATTTTAGGTAACTTATCGTTCCCCACCAAATCGTCTAATCATTTATTTATGCCGCTTTATCACGAAGTTGTTGATGGTGCATTAAAAGAAGTCCTTAATAAAGATTTTCAGTTAAGTCACTTTTCCGATACTGATATAGCTAAAAATGATATTCATGCTGATAACGCCTTAGTTGCCGGTTATCCTGCAGCGCTTCTTGCAAAAGCAGCAGGGCTTGGCGGAACACATTTTTCGCTTGATGCTGCTTGTGCATCAAGTTGTTATTCAGTGAAATTAGCGTGTGATTATCTGCATACAGGTAAAGCTGACATGATGTTAGCAGGCGCAGTCTCAGGCTCTGATCCTATGTTTGTTAATATGGGTTTTTCAATTTTCCAAGCTTACCCAGCGAATAATATTCACGCCCCATTTGATAAAAACTCTCAAGGCTTATTTGCAGGCGAAGGCGCAGGCATGATGGTACTTAAGCGCCACAGTGATGCAGTACGTGATGGCGATAAAATTCACGCTATTATTAAAGGTGGCGCGTTATCTAATGATGGTAAAGGCGAGTTTGTGCTGAGTCCAAATACCAAAGGACAAGTGCTCGTTTACGAACGTGCTTATGATGATGCGGGTGTTGACCCACGTGATGTAGATTACATTGAATGTCATGCTACGGGTACGCCCAAAGGAGATAACGTTGAACTAGGTTCAATGGATACTTTCTTTAGTCGCTTCCCGCGAAAAAATGGCAATAAACCGTTACTTGGCTCAGTAAAGTCTAATTTAGGTCATTTGCTTACTGCCGCAGGCATGCCGGGTATGACTAAAGCGATTTGGGCACTTAACGAAGCGAAAATTCCAGCAACGATTAATTTAAAAGAGCCACTGAGTTCTAAAAATGGTTATTTAAGTGGCGCGCAAATGCCAACAGAGACTATTGATTGGCCACAAGAAAATAGTCTTAAACCAAGAACCGCAGGCGTTAGCGTGTTTGGTTTCGGTGGCTCAAATGCCCATTTGGTTTTACAGCAACCTATACAAACGCTAGAACCCGTAACAACTAAAGCGAAAGCCCGTGAGCCGTTAGCCATTATTGGTATGGATGCACACTTTGGTGGCGCAAAAGATTTAGCTAGCTTTAACACGCTTATAGAGTGTGATGGTAATACGTTTAGAGAGTTGCCAACTAAGCGTTGGAAAGGCATTGAAAATAACAGCAATGTGATGAACGCCTTGTGCTTAAGTAAAGCACCTAAAGGGGGTTATGTTGAAGAATTCGATATTGATTTTTTACGTTTTAAAGTGCCACCAAACGAGCAAGACTGTTTAATACCTCAACAACTTATGATGATGAAAGTTGCTGATAATGCAGCAAAAGATGCTGGCCTTAAAGAAGGCAGTAACGTTGCAGTATTAGTCGCTATGGGTATTGAGCTAGAACTTCATCAATACCGTGGCCGCGTAAATTTAAGCACTCAAATAGAAGAAAGCCTGTTACAACAAGGTGTAACCCTAAGTGATGAGCAACGTGAAACGTTAACCAATATTGCTAAAGACGGTGTTGCTTTTGCGGCACAGCTTAATCAATACACTAGCTTTATTGGCAATATTATGGCGTCACGTATTTCTGCTTTATGGGATTTCTCAGGCCCAGCCATCACGTTATCGGCAGAAGAAAACTCTGTTTATCGCTGTGTTGAGTTAGCTGAAAATTTATTTCAAACCTCCGATATTGATGCGGTGATTATTGCGTCGGTTGATTTAGCCGGTTCAATAGAAAATATTACCCTAAGACAACATTACGGTAAGGTAAACACTGACGCTTCAGACACGAATAGCCAAGCGGCATCTAATATTCTCACTCAAGACCAATGGTTGGTAGGTGAGGGCGCAGCGGCTTTTGTTGTTAAACCAACGTCAAAAGTGAGTGATCAGCAAATATACGCCACTATTGATGGTATTAGCTTTGCCAATGGCAATGACGCACCTGCTATTACTAAAGCGGCGCATAAATCATTAGCGCTTGCCGGAATTAATGCAGCAGATATTAGTCAAGTGGAAGCTCATGCCAGTGGCTTTAGCCGTGAGAATGCGGCAGAAAATCAAGCGTTGCCAACACTCTATGCAGGTAAAGCAATCAGCTCGGTTAAACGTAATGTCGGCCATACTTTTAACGCCTCCGGTGTCGCCAGTATTGTTAAAACTGCGCTTATTTTAGATAAACGCACTACCACAAAGTCTTCTATTGCGATAAATGGTTTAGGTAAAGATGAAAGTTGTGCTCATTTGATTTTATCATCGAGCAAACAGTCTCATCAGGCTGCACCTGCACCCACAGGAAAGCAGCGTCCTAAACTAATTAAAACGATTAGCTTGGGTGGCAATTCAATTTTCGATGCCATTGTAAGCCAAGGTCAACGTACTGAAATGGTAGGCATCAAGCAATCATTTACCGGTAAAGCATTAGCAAACGTTAAACAAGGCATTAACTTGAGTAATTTGACACCTAAGGCAGTTACTCAAGAACAACTTCAAACCCAAACAAAAGCTCAAGCAAAAGCTCAAGAACCCGTTCAAAAACAAGTTCAGAGCATAACTCAAGCCAAAGCACGATCAAAAATCGTTACTGGAGCACAAGTGAAAAGTATTTCTCAAGCGACTAATAAAAATAATGTCGATGTTAAACATCAAGTGAGTAAAGAAATTTACCAAGAGTCAGCGACTCATCAAGCGTTTTTAACCACGCGCCAAGTGGCAGGACAGCAGATCTCTAAGCTGATTGAAATGCAAGCCAATGTGGGCGCTCACTTACCTGCTTATCACGTTGAAACAAAATCTATGAGTGCTGCTCAAACACCTGAGTTATCGGTCGTTAGCCAAAATACACATACAGATGATTTAGTTGCGGTTAATGAACATTGGGCGAATGAATCAGGTTTTCAAATTAAAGGACCGGATGGCTATGATTATCCGCCATTGCAACTTGAAGAACGCTTTAACCAACCGGAAGAAATTATTTGGGATACCGCTGATTTAGTCGAATTTGCTGAAGGTGATATTGGTAATGTTTTTGGTGAAGAATATCGTATTATTGATAGCTACTCTCGACGTGTACGTTTACCGACCACAGATTACTTATTAGTTTCACGCGTTACTGAGCTTGAAGCCACAGTAAACGAGTATAAAAAGTCTTACATGTGTACCGAGTATGACATTCCCGTTGATGCGCCATTCTTAATTGATGGGCAAATCCCATGGTCAGTCTCGGTAGAATCAGGCCAATGTGATTTATTGTTAATTTCTTATATAGGTATTGATTTTCAAGCCAAAGGTGATCGTGTTTATCGTTTACTTGATTGCCAATTAACCTTCTTAGAAGAAATGGCCTTTGGCGGCGAAACACTACGTTATGAAATCCATATAGACTCCTATGCAAAAAATGGTGAGCAATTATTATTCTTCTTCCACTACGATTGTTATGTCGGCGATAAAAAAGTATTAATCATGCGTAATGGTTGTGCTGGCTTCTTTACCGACGATGAATTAAAAGACGGCAAAGGCGTTATTCTCAATGATAAAGACAAAGCACAATTAGCTAACGCCAAGAAAACTTCATTTGCGCCATTGATGCAGCGTAGTCGTGATGAATACGATTACAACGACATGATGAAGTTAGTTAATGGTGATGTTGCTAGCTGTTTTGGCAGTGAATATGATCAACAAGGTCGTAACCCGTCATTGAAGTTCTCATCAGAAAAATTCTTAATGATTGAACGTATTACCAAAGTAGATGCGGCAGGCGGTCATTGGGGGTTAGGTTTACTTGAAGGACAAAAAGATTTAGACCCTAACCACTGGTATTTCCCTTGTCACTTTAAAGGTGACCAAGTAATGGCCGGCTCATTAATGAGTGAAGGTTGTGGACAAATGGCGATGTTCTTTATGTTGTCATTAGGTATGCATGCCAACATGAACAATGCACGATTCCAACCTTTACCGGGTGAATCACAAACGGTTCGTTGTCGTGGTCAAGTACAGCCCCAACATAATACGTTAACGTATCGTATGGAAGTAACGGAAATGGGTATGCACCCATACCCTTATTTAAAAGCCAATATTGATATTATTCTTGATGGTAAAGTTGTCGTTGATTTCCAAAACTTGGCGATGATGATTGCAGAGCAAGATGAAAACTCTCCTTACCCAGTAAGCTTACCTAACAATGTACACTTAGTTAGTAATAGTGCCGCTAATGAAAGCGAAAGTGTTATTCAAAGTGTTACTAACAATGCTGAACTTGACGAACGAGGTATTGAACCATTCAAGCATGTTGAACGTCCGTTAATGAAAGTGATGTCTGATTTTACTGCCCCAAAAGAAAAGGGTGTAACCCCTATTCAGCATTTTGAAGCGCCGATGGTTGTCGGACAAAACCGTGTACCTAATCAAGCACCGTTTACGCCTTGGCATATGTTTGAATTTGCTACAGGTAATATCTCAAAATGTTTTGGTCCTGACTTTGACGTGTATAAAGGCAGAATTCCGCCGCGTACGCCATGTGGTGATTTACAAGTAGTTACCCAAGTGGTTGAAGTACAAGGTACGCGCCTTGATTTGAAAAAGACTTCTAGCTGTATTGCTGAATATTTTGTGCCAAGCGATGCCTGGTACTTTACTAAAAACAGCGTTAATAACTGGATGCCTTATTCATTAATCATGGAAATAGCATTACAACCAAATGGCTTTATTTCCGGCTATATGGGCACTACCTTAAAATATCCTGAAAAAGATCTATTCTTCCGTAACTTAGACGGCAGTGGCGATTTGATCAAGCAAGTTGATTTACGCAATAAAACCATTGTTAATAAGTCAGTATTATTGAGCACCACAATGGCTGGCGGCATGATAGTACAAAGCTTTACGTTTGCGCTGTATGTTAAAGATGAAAACTCAGCAGCCCAAGCGCTTGAAAGTCATGATTTATTCTATAAAGGCACTGCAGTATTCGGTTATTTCGGCGGTGATGCATTAACTAACCAGTTAGGTATCGATAATGGTAGAACAACTTACCCATGGTTTGAAGATAACAAAACGCCAAAATCTGATATTAAGGTAATAGACTTATCTGATCAGGCTTTAGTGTTATATAAAGCACCAACCAATAAACCGCATTATAAACTTGCCGGCGGCCAAATGAACTTCATTGATACAGTGTCAATCGTAGAAGGGGGTGGTAAAGCAGGTGTTGCGTATGTGCACGGTGAGCGCACTATTGATGCAACCGATTGGTTCTTCCGTTATCACTTCCATCAAGATCCTGTAATGCCTGGTTCATTAGGTGTTGAAGCGATTATTGAATTAATGCAAACCTACGCCCTTAACAAAGATTTAGGTAAAGGCTTTACTAATCCAAGGTTTATCGCGCCTGCTACGTTAGTTAAATGGAAATACCGTGGTCAAATTACGCCATTAAATAAACAAATGTCGTTAGATGTCCATATCACCGATATTATTCGTTCAGACGGTGAAGTGCGTTTAGTGGGCGATGCCAACTTATCGAAAGATGGCCTGCGTATATACGAAGTGAAAGATATTGTATTGAGTATCGTTGAAGCATAAATAACAGCTAATCTCATTGCCATTTGGCACTGTAGCAGCATCAGAAATACTCATTGATAGCCATCAATTCCGTGTTTCTTCTTTGCTACAACACCTAATGGCTGCGAGCTAAACTATTATTGAGTTATTACTATTTGTTAGTGAATAAATTTAACGCTAACTGATAAAGAAAAGAAAAACAGGAACAAATATGTCAAACCTAGATTTTAATAATAACAACGCCATAGATTGGGCGTGGCAAGTTGATAATAACACTATAAAAACAGATAGCGGTGCTATTAAAACCGCATTAATGGATTTAACTAAGCCAGTATATGTTGCCAAAAAGGGCAATGAATTCGGTGTTGTAAATGCTACGTCAACGTCAGGCGCTAGTGATGTATTAGCATTTGCTCAAAAGCTAAACCCAGAAGATTTAGGTGATGAAGCTTATAAAAAACAACACGGTGTTAAATATGCTTATCATGGCGGCGCTATGGCCAATGGTATTGCTTCCGTTGAGTTGGTTGTTGCTTTGGGTAAAGCGGGTTTTTTATGTTCATTTGGCGCAGCAGGTTTAGTGCCTGATGCAGTAGAAGACGCTATTCGCCGTATTCAAGCAGAACTACCGAATGGCCCTTACGCGGTAAATTTAATTCATGCGCCAGCAGAAGAAGCGTTAGAGCGCGGTGCGGTTGAACGCTTTATTAAATTGGGTGTTAAAACTGTTGAAGCGTCAGCCTACTTAGGCTTAACCGAACATATTGTTTGGTATCGTTTAGCGGGCCTTTCAAAAAATGCTGATGGCACGGTTAACATTGGCAATAAAGTGATTGCAAAGGTTTCTCGTACTGAAGTAGGTCGCCGTTTTATGGAACCAGCGCCACAGAAGCTTATTGATAAACTACTTACCCAAGGTAAGATCACACCAGAGCAAGCGGAATTGTCAAAACTTGTGCCTATGGCCGATGATATTACTGCGGAAGCGGACTCAGGCGGTCATACTGATAACCGTCCATTTTTAACGTTATTGCCAACCATTATTGCACTTCGTGATGAAGTTCAAGCGCAATATAACTTTTCACCTGCGCTTCGCGTAGGGGCAGGTGGTGGTATTGGTACACCAGAAGCTACATTGGCTGCATTTAATATGGGTGCCGCTTATATTGTACTAGGTTCAGTGAACCAAGCTTGTGTTGAAGCAGGCGCTTCTGAATATACCCGTAAATTACTTGCTAGTGTTGAAATGGCTGATGTCACTATGGCACCTGCCGCAGATATGTTTGAAATGGGTGTTAAATTGCAAGTGGTGAAACGTGGCTCTATGTTTGCCATGCGCGCTAAAAAGCTTTATGAGTTATATATTACTTATGATTCAATTGAAGCGATCCCAAGTGATGAGCGAGTGAAAATTGAAAAACAAATTTTCCGTTCAAACTTAGACGATGTTTGGGCCGGTACTGAATCCTTTTTCCAAGAACGCGATCCAGAAATGCTAGCTCGTGCTCAATCAAGCCCTAAGCGTAAAATGGCATTAATTTTCCGTTGGTATCTCGGCTTAAGTTCTCGTTGGTCAAATACCGGTGAGAAGGGACGTGAAATGGATTACCAAATTTGGGCAGGCCCAAGTTTAGGTGCATTTAATAGTTGGGTAAAAGGTACTTATTTAGAAGATTACACCCGTCGTGGTGCAGTGGATGTTGCTTTGCATATGTTAAAAGGCGCAGCCTATTTACAACGTATTAATCAGCTTAAGCTTCAAGGTGTCAGTTTAGCTACTGAATTAGCGAGCTACCGAACGTCTGATTAATATCTTAAAAGTTAGAACAACAAAAACAAAAAAGGCTGATAATTATCAGTCTTTTTACCTTTATACCAATAAGAAATATGATACTAACCAATAATCTCCCAAGGATTGGCAACTCAGTCACTAAAGCGGTCAAAGAAACATTATATCAAATCGGCAACTTCCAACAAAGAGCTAAACCGCAAGTGCGGTCATGATGCTTTAAATTAAAGCGACACTGAGAATATTAGCTTATCCATAAAGTTCTTGGTGCACTTTTACGTGAGTTAAACGCATAAGTCTGTCAATATTTAGGAAACTTGTTACAATGCTATTTTTGATTTTAGGTAGACTATGAATAAAAGTAATGATCCGCTACACGGCGTGAAACTTGAACAGATTCTAACTGAACTGGAGAAAAAAATTGGTTGGGAGAAGATGGGTGAGTTACTTAATATCCGTTGTTTCACCAATAAGCCGCGTCTTAAATCAAGTTTGAAATTTCTGCGTACAACCCCTTGGGCACGCAGTAGAGTTGAAATTTTATACCTAAAAACATTTTGTAGTAAGCATAAAGAAACGGGGAAATTAATCAGGGGGATACTCGCCCAGAATACAACAGTAACAGAAACGACTTCCACCAAGCCCGCTCACTTTGTTTGGCCAACATCGAAAAAAAAATAGACCTATGCCACACTGAAGACATTAGCATTTGAAAATTTGTACTAAAAGTTTTTGTATGTTTTGATCTACAGCGGACATGGCTTAACAATCATACTCCTATAGCAGTTTTCCTATAGCTGACACTCCCCATAGATAAAGACTTTAAGCTTTTGATGATGATTTCTTTGCCAATAAGTCGTCAGCCTCTATGTGAACTAAGCCACCACAGCGGTCATAGAGACTTCTAGTTACAAAACCCTGCTTGTAACTCATGTTATATTTTGTTCTAGTTAATTGTTAACTACACAAAATATAGAGAACTATGTATGAAAGAGGGTATTGATGAGCTAAAAAGTGAATTTCAAGCCAAACTTCTATTTTGGAATAATATAAAAAGTAAAAAAAATAAAACCTTATTAATATTACTATGTTTCGGTTTGATTGGATTAAAAGTTTTTACCACTATTTTAACTTTCGACTGGCTTGCAGGGTTAATATGACCATCAATTTCCGCCCCCTTAACAAACATGACATTAACTATTCAAAAGTTATTGACCTTTTTTTCGAAGCTTTTCCAAAAACTCAACGCCTACCACAATGGATTGTTAAATATAGAATGAGAAATGGAAAGGATGGTTTTGACGTTATTTATGAACATAATAATTGGATCGGGTTTATCTACGCTAAAGAGTATAAAAACATTGTATTTGTAAAGTTTTTTGCAATACTAGAGTCGCTCCGTTCAAGTGGTTACGGAAGCAAAGTAATGGATTCAATGGGGAATAAGTATTCAGACAAAAGGATCGTACTAAATATTGAAGAGCTTGATGAGAAAGAAGAAAACAACCAACAGAGAGTTAAGCGTAAAGCTTTTTATGAAAGTAATGGGTTCAATTCTACAGGATTTATTATAAAGGAGCCTTGTGAGCGGCAAGAAATGCTTATACGTGGTGGGACTGTATCTAAAAAAGAGATAGAAGCAATGTACAGGCATTTTTTAGGGAATTTCTTGTTTTCTTTACTTAAACCCGAAGTGCTATAAATTTAATTAAGCTTTCTTTCATTAGGGCGCAAAAACCCCATAGTTAACGATTTAAGAATCGAATATCAACGGCAGGTTTGAGCTTAAAGTTGCCTGTCGTGTTTAGTCTAATCCAGATAGTTGGAACCGTAATATAATATCTGAGCTACTACCTATTACTTTATACGAACACCGTCTTTTTCAATGGTTACTTTGCCATTTTTCATTAAGTTACCGACCGTGGCTTTATAGGTCTTTTTACTTACGCCCAGTATTCGTTGGATTAACTCTGGTGAGCTTTTATCATGTAGTGGGCTGAAGCCTTCATTGTCTCGTAAGTGTTGTAGGAATTTTTCAGCAAAATCATTCACTTTGTTTTTACTACCACGAGATAAAATCAGATCTAGGCGACCGTCTTCACGAACTTGTTTGATATAACCATCAATGTGCTTACCTATACGCAACGGTTGAAAAATCTCATTGTCGTATAATAATCCCCAGTGTAAATCGTTCACTATAGCTTTAAAACCTAAATCAGTTTTACCACCAATAATCAATTTTACTTTATCGCCTTGCTGATATTCAGCAGGCCAAATGTCGATAAATTTATCTAACTTACTTGAAGCAGCAACACGATCGGTGACTTGATCAAGGTAAATGCGAACCAGGTAATATTTACCAACTTCCATTTCTGAATGTTGCTGGTTATAGGGTACCAGTAAATCTTTCGGTAAACCCCAATCTAAAAAAGCCCCCATTTTATTTACTTGAGCGACTTTTAATGAAACAAATTCACCCACTTGGCCATAGGCCTTTTCTGTCGTTGCAACTAACCGTTCAGCGCCGTCTAAATAAACAAAAACACGGATATTTTCCCCTATTTTACAATCAACAGGCTTAAAACGTCTGGGTAGTAGTATTTCTCCTAACGTCCCGCCGTCAAGATAGGTACCACTATCGTTTAGTGCAATAATGCGTAAAGTATTGTATTTGCCGATTTCTGCGTTTAAATCTGGAGTTGATTGTGTCATTAAGTTGCCGAGTATAAAAAATGGTTAGTAGCTGCTAGGTATATAATAACCGATATCGCTTGGTGTTCATACAAATTGAAATAATTCTCGCTAAGTAGCGAGTTCATGAATTCAATCAACAGGGATTACTACTTTTTTTCAATGCCTAGATGAAATTCCTTCGCAGCAATTTTTGTGGCGATATATTCGTTATGTCGAAGGTGCAATAAGTCAGCAATTTTTCTAATGATATGTTCTTCAATACTGGCAAGTTCACCATCGGCATAGGCAACTTTCCACAATAAAGTGACTATTTTTATCCGTTCATCGAGTGAATAATATTGATTTATTTTTGAGGTGAATTGATAAAAATCACTGGCATTTTCGCTGAGCTCGAATGCTTTCTCTAGGATGTCACTAACTTCTTGAAGATTTAAGTTAAATTGCTTTGTTAAAATAATACTCAGGGCATCTTGCTCTTCTTCTGTAAAAGCACTATCTGCTCGCATCACTTCACATAATAAAACAGCACAGCAAATTTCTAGTGAAAGTTCAGTGTTTTTCTGCTGCTCAGGTGTATTTTGAAAATCTTCAACTAACTCAGTAAAGAATGCGCTAATTTTACCTAGCATATGTGCTCCTTTTAATGGGGTATAGCTATTTTTCCCACTTATATTTTTAAAAAGTATAGAAAGTGGTGAAAAAAACCAACTTTTTTATTACTCATTTAGTTTAATTTATTTCTTTTGTAAAAACAGTAAAAAATAAATACTTATTAAGTTAATGAAATGTAAGAATTAATACTTTATCCTCACTATAATGTTAGCTATTTTGACAAATAGGCGTGCATTTTGTAATGGACGGTTACAACTTTGCGAAAATTTATAACAATAATTTAGTTATTATTTAACACATATAATGCCGTAAATGGTTTCAGTGGCAAAAATACGTTGTTTCAACGTTAAAAAAAATTTAAAAGGGAATGAAGTAGTGGCACACAAAAAACAAATAATAATACCTATTGCCATTTTAGTGGCGGGAGTAATTGCTTTTATTGGATTTTCTAGCTTGAAGACTCCACCTGAAGAAAAAGCTAAAGAAGACAATACACCTATAATAGCGGTAGAAAATATTGTCGTAGCACCGATGATTTTGCATGTCAGCTCTTACGGCATTGTTAAACCGAAATACGAAACATCATTAGTTGCACAAGTTAATGGTGAAATTGTCGAATTAAATGATATTTTTGTTCGCGGTGGTTTTGTTAAAAAAGGACAGTTATTAGCACGTATTGATCCTAACGATTACCATGCAGCCTTAATTGATGCGCAGGCAAATATGGCTTCAGCACGTGCGGCGTTAGAAAAAGAAGTTGCCCAAGGTAAAGTTGCTGAACGTGAATGGAAACTGATCACTGACACTTCCCCTACTGAATTAAGTTTACGTAAACCTCAGTTAGCTCAAGAGCTTGCGCGAGTTAAATCAGCACAGGCTGCTGTTTTACGTGCAAAGCGTAATTTACAACGAACAGAGATCAAGGCGCCGTATGATGCCATGATCGATAATCGAATGATTGGCTTAGGCTCCTTTGTTAGTGTCGGTACTCAAATAGGTAAATTGCTTGGCACTGCTATTGCCGAAGTTCGTCTACCTGTGGCTGATAATGAATTACAGTTTTTAATTGACCAGGGGCACGATGCGAAAGTGAAATTGGTGGGTACTTATGCAGGGAAAAGCGTTGAATGGTTGGCTCATATTGCTCGTAATGAAGGTGTTATTGATAATAAAAGTCGTATGACTTACTTAGTTGCTGAAATTCTAAATCCTTATTTATTACCCGATACGTTAGCGGAGAAAAACGGTGCGATCAATACTGATATTAATCATATTGTACCATTACGTTTTGGTGCTTATGTTCAAGCTAAAATATTGGGTGTTGAAATTGCTAATGCCAGCATATTACCGCGTTACTTAGTGGTAGGTAATAAGGTAGGTCTGTTAAGTAATGAGTCAACACTACATTATGCAACGATTAATGTAATTCGCCAACAAGGGGCCAATGTTGTGGTCTCTAGTGGATTACTGAATGGTGATAAATTGATTGTCTCGGCGTTAGATTATCCTGTTGATGGGATGAAGCTTGCGTTAATTTCTGATAAAAAAGAACAGCAAGAATCGCTTGATGAAGATACTAAAGTGCAAGTTGTTAGTACAGATAATGAAGGGGAATAGTAATGACTACGCATTCTCATGATGATGTAACTAAAACAACACTCAGTAATACGGATGACGACAGTAATAATAATCGCAAAATAGACACCAGTATAGACACCGATACCGGTATTATTGCTTGGTTTGCTCGTAATAGTATTGCGGCAAATTTATTAATGTTTTTTATTTTGATCGGTGGCAGTTTAACGGCGTTAACCATCAATAAACAAATGTTTCCACAGCTTGAACTAAATTGGATATCTTATGCTGCGCCATACCCAGGTGCAGCCCCTCAAGAAGTTGAAGAAGGTATTACGATTAAAATTGAAGAAGCATTGAAATCAGTGCAAGGGATTAAAAGAGTCATAACCTATTCTAATCGAAATTACTCTAACGGTTGGCTTGAGGTTGAACTTGATTACGACCCTCAAATTGTACTTGAAGAAGTTAAGTCAGCCATTGATGCTATACCGAGCTTTCCCGACGGTATGGAGCGCATTAAAGTTGAACGGGAGAAATTTCGTCAAGAAGTGATGTACATTAGTTTGTATGGCGACTTAACTAACGGCGAGCTAAAAGAATTAGGTCGTAAAATTCACAATGAAATTCAGCAGCTTCCTGGTATTAGTATCTCTGAGCTACACAGTGGTCTATCGTATGAAATTTCTATTGAAGTAAGCAAAGACAAACTGCGTGAATATAACTTAAGTTTTAGCGATGTGGCTAATGCGGTACGTAATTATTCTCGTAACATGTCTGCGGGACAAATTCGTGCAACCAATGGTTATATTAATTTAAGGGTTGAGAATCAGGCTTATCGCGGTCATGAATTTGAACAAGTACCCGTAATAGCACTTGAAGATGGTACAAAAGTTTTGCTTGGTGAAGTGGCCACGATTAATGATGGCTTTGAAGAAGGTTTGCAATATTCTAAATTCAATGGTGAAAACTCAGTAACCTTATTTATTGGCGCATCAGAAATTCAAAGCATTACTGATATTGCCGATATTATGAATGCTTACGTTGAGCAGAAATCTGCTGTTTTACCTGAAGGTGTCAAATTAGAGACTTGGGTTGATATGACCTACTACTTAAACGGTCGCTTAAACATGATGTTAGACAACATGAAAAGTGGCGCCGTATTAGTCTTTTTAATGTTGGCCTTATTTCTCCGCGTGCGATTAGCTTTTTGGGTGATGATGGGCTTGCCTGTTTGTTTCCTAGGTACCTTGTTATTAATGCCAGTGGAATTGGTTAATATTACGATTAATGTTATTAGCTTATTCGCCTTTATTTTAGTGTTAGGTATTGTTGTTGATGATGCCATTGTTATGGGTGAGAGCGCGCATGATGAAATTGAAGAACATGGTCATTCAACTGAAAATGTCATACGGGGGGTTAAGCGTGTTGCTATGCCGGCAACCTTTGGTGTGTTAACGACCATTGCCGTATTTGTGCCATTTTTATTTGGTGAAGGTCCTTCTTCAGCCTTTGGTAAAGCGATTGGTGGTGTGGTTATTTTTTGTTTGATTTTCTCTTTGATAGAGTCAAAGCTTATTTTACCTGCGCATTTGGTAAAAATGAAAATCAAAAAATTTAACCCTAAAAATCCGCTCGACAGAGTACGTCGTTTTATTGATATAAAATTAAAGAACTTCATCCATAATATTTACAAACCATCACTGGCTTTATTTCTTGAATATCGTTACGCAGTATTGATGTTTTTTATTAGCTTAATGCTGTTAAGCGCCGGTTTATTTAGTGGTGGTTTTGTGCGTTACGTAGGTCAACCTAAAATTCCTCATGATTTTCCTCGTATCAGTGTTGAAATGAATATCGATGCGTCTGAAAAGTCAACGTTAGAGGCTTTACTGAATATACAAAGCATTATTATGAAAGTAGATAAAGAGGTCGAAAATCAGTATGGGGCCTCAATGATATCTGATATGCAAGTGGATTTACGTAGTAGAACCAATGGTCAGGTGATGGTGAAATTGATTGTGCCAGAAGAAAGACCTATTAATACTTTTGAACTTGCGGATAGGTGGCGCCAAGCCATTCCAAATTACCCTGGGGTAAAAACACTTAATATTAGTGATAACTTGTTTGGTGGTGGTCGAGAAGATGGTGATGTCGCCTTTAGGTTAGAGAGTAAAGACGATGCGCAATTACTTGCGGCAGCGCAAGAGTTAAAACATAAACTAAATACGCTTAAAGGAGTGGGTGATGTAACAGATTCACGCCAAACTAGCGCAAAAGAAGTACAGTTTACCTTAAAGCCATTGGCCTACAGTATGGGAATATCATTGGCTGATATTGCTTCACAAGTAAATTATAGCTTTTATGGTTTAGAAGCACAGCGCATATTACGTGATAGTGAAGAGATTAAAGTTATGGTGCGTTATCCTTTAGCACAACGAAGTAGCGTTGGTCATGTGGATGATGTGTTGATTCAAGCACCTAATGGCGCAGAGTTACCCTTATCGGAGTTAGCTGAGATAATGTTAACCGATGGTGTTACCCGTATTCGTCGTGAAAATGGTAATCGAACGATTAATATTTGGGGTAGTGTTGATGCTGAGCAGGTTGAACCCTTTGAGGTTGCTAAAGATATTCGTGATAATTTTATTCCTAAATTATTAAAGAAGTATCCAAAAGTTAACAGTGAGTTATCAGGTAAAATTCAAGAGGAAATGGATGGGGTATCAGATCAAATTCGTGACGGACTTATTTCATTTATGGTGATTTTTTCATTGCTAGCGATACCGTTAAAATCATACTCGCAAGCAGTGATGATTATGACGGTTATTCCTTTTGGGATTATTGGTGCGGTGTTTGGTCACTTTCTTCTAGGCATGGATCTTAGTGTCTTGTCTGTTTTTGGAATTTTAGCCGCAGCAGGGGTTGCCGTTAATGACTCGTTAGTGATGGTTGATTATGTTAACAATGCGAGAAAACGTGGTGAAGCATTAAAAGATGCTGTGATGCATGCGGGTACTAAACGCTTTAGAGCCATAATGCTGACATCGCTCACGACTTTTATTGGCTTAGTTCCTATTATCTATTTTGAAACCAGTGCTCAAGCACAAATAGTTATTCCAATGGCGGTGTCATTATCCTTTGGAGTATTATTTGCGACAGTAGTTACGTTAGTATTTATTCCCAGCCTTTATATGATTATTGAAGATATACGTGGGGTATTTATGCGCAGAAAGCACGAGCCAGAGAATATTGATGCAACCATAACGCCACAAGAGTTGCCATCAAACTAATACCCAAGGTATTACTGATAGTTTTTCAGGTGAAAAATGCGTTTTCATCAATAAAGTAATAGATAAGTTACCGCAAGGTAACTTATCTATTTTATGTTCTATGTCTAGCAGAAATCGCTAGTAGAAGTATTTAAGCTAAGTGACTATTAGAAGTGATTATAGCTTACTTGTAAGTAGTACTCAGCCCCTGGAGTTACATAGCTAGGGGCGGTTTCATAACCTTCATCGAAGATATTATTCGCTTTAACTTGTAACGTCCATGCTTCACTTAACTGATAGCTAGCACTAATGTCAAGCGTGTTATAAGCACTTAATGAAGTGTTGGAATAGGCATCAAAACGTGTACCTTGATACTTATAAGCACCGTTAAGGCTAATTTTTTCCCATTGATAAGAAGCTTCTACATTTGCTTTGTGTCGAGCGCGGCGACTTAGCTGAGTAGCGGTTGTTTTATCTTCAGTATCGGTATAAGCATAATTTGTCGATAAAGTAAGGTCGCCTAAATTTTTAGATAAACTTAATTCTATTCCCTTAATTTGGGCGTCAGCGATATTAGCGAAGCTATAGGTGCTGTAATCATAATCGAGTAAATTATCAAAATCTAAATGAAAATATGAAAGCTCTGCTTTTACGTCAGCAATAGTCGAACGTAGAAGAAGCTCCCAGCTTTCTGATGTCTCTAGTGCTAGGTTTTCATTTCCAGAATAACCATCATAAAGCTGATAAAACGTTGGTGCTTTGAAGCCCGTTCCGTAGTTTACACTGGCAAATAGTGAGTCGCTAAGGTTGTAACCTAAACTAACATTGTACGTTGTTTCTGAACCAACATTTTCTACATCGTTATAACGAAGAGATAATTCAGTTAATAATGCGCCTGCATTGTAAAGGGCTCCAGCAAAAGCACTGGTAGTATCGCGAGATTTACCATCGAATGAACCTGTACCTTCATATTTATCTTGATAGAATTGACCACCAAAATTATAACTCAACCCATTTTTAACACTAAATACGCTGGTATAATCTACTTGATTACGGTTGGTTTCATTTTCGGCCGGGTAATCACCTAAACGTTTTTGGTTCTCTTGGTATTGAGCAATAGATAAACCGTGTGACCATTGATCTTGGTTATAACGCAAACCAGTAGATAACAAATGCTTGGTATATTCTTGGCTTGGAGCCAAAACGGTATAACTGCTATTGCCATCATAATCATATTCACCGTCATCATAACGACCAATCCAATTTAGCGTTAAGGTATCATTTAATTCTTGAAGGCCTTTAATTGAGATGTTAATTTTTTCATAAGAATCTTTATCATCATCAACAGGGTATTCATTGGCTGTGACATTGTAACCATCACTTGTTGCACTACTAACACTTAACGTAGTTGCTCCCTTACCATGACTAATGCCCGCAGTAACGCCCGCAAACACATAATTGTTTGAGCCATATTCAACTGCCGTTTGGTATTCACCTGCTGCTAAATCGCGTGTGAAAATTTGAATTACCGCGCCAACAGCATCCGATCCGTACATTGCAGCACGTGGACCTTTAACTACTTCAATACGTTCAATTTGATAAGTTGGAATATCATTTACTGATGCGCCACCTGAGCCTGTAACAGTATCAATACGTACACCATCAACTAGGAAAAGGGTATGAGTTGAGTTAGTACCGCGCACAAAAACTGAAGTGACTTGTGCTGGTCCGCCATTAGAGGCAATGTCGATACCTGCGGTTGTTTGCAATAATTCAGCGACAGATTTAGGTTGTATTCTATCAATGTCAACTCGGGTGATCACCGACACAGTCGACATAATTTCATCGGTAGATTGGTTATATGGATTACTGGTAATTAGTATGGTTTCATCTACCGCATTATCTTGTTTTATTTTAGAAGATTCTGCAAAAGCTGATGGCGCAATTAGAGCACTGGTAATACTAAGTGCGATTAGTGTTTTTTTCATGCTTCCCTCAACTATAAGTACCCGCCGTACTTACAATAATTAATTTGATTTTAGGCCGGTCTCCGGACTTAAAACAGCGATTTTGTTACACAAACATCTGTTTATTACCGTTGCGGGGGCAGCATAGGTTTTACACCTATTTCCCGTTTAATTTAACTAAGTAACGACTTAAGCTAAACACCTAAAATTTTACGTTAATGCTCAATTAGAGCGCTTTTTTGTGTAACCATTGACGGGTTTCATCAATGCTAACACATAATTTTTTTAATTCTTTTAAGCTGCGTATGCTCATACGGTGCATAGCGTCAGCATTAGGTTGAATTATTTGTTTGTTTGCCACGGCAGGAATAATTTGCCAGTCTTGCCAATTAAAGGCTTCTTTGTCTGTTTGGTTTATTGATAATGGCTGAATAATTAATTGAACTGGCGATAACAGTATTTTCTCAATATTAATTTGAGGAAAAGATGCCGTGGCGTGTTCAAATGGATTTTTTGCTTTACAGATATTTAACAATTGCTGAGGCCAACTGCCCTGGGCGACGGTAGTTAAAGGTCGTGACCATAATTCGTAAAATACCGTGATAGGCTCTTTATTTTGATATTGGCGAGTTATTTTGTCTAGGTCATTAAGCAGTTGTTGTGCGGTTGTTTCAGCTTGTGCTTTATGCCCTGTTAATCGTCCAAATTCGCGCATTTCTTTAGCGATATCTTTAAAAGAATTTGGTTGTGAATAGACAATAGTAAAACCGAGTTGTTTTAAACGCGCTAGATCATCGCTAGGGTTACCACTTTTCCAAGCGATAATATAATCAGGTTGTAGGGAGATCACTTTTTCAATTTGTAACCGTAAATAATTACCAATAATAGGAATGTTTTTAGCTTGCTCAGGATAATCGGCAAAAGACGTTGTGCCAATGATCTGTTCACCGGCACCTATGTCATATAGCATTTCAACTATATGCGGTGAAAGCGCAATAATAGTGGGTTTTTCATTTATTTTACTGGTTGATATTGCGCGTGCTATGTTGTTGAAATATAGACAAATAATACCTATCAACAACAAAGTAAGAGATTTATTTTTCATATACTTGTGTCTCGCTACTGGGTTTTTAGTCATTATTTATATTTCTTCTAATACAGGACTAACAGGATCTGTTGAAAAAACGCTTCCTTGACCCTTCGACAAGCTCAGGGCGAACGGATGTGTTATCAAAAAATCAGGGTAAACGATATATTGGCAAACAATTATCCGTTCGCCCTGAGCGTCTCCGTTCGCCCTGAGCGCGAAGCAGTCGAAGGGAGCAGTCGAAGGGCAGTTTCTTTACCAATCAATGCCTTTTTGTGCTTTGATACCATTATCAAAGGCATGTTTCACTGACTGAACTTCACTTACCGTATCAGCTAAATCGATGATACTTCGGTGACAAGCACGTCCTGTAATAATGACGTGTTGGTTAATAGGTCTATTTTTTAACGCCTGGATAACTTCATCTAAATCAATATATTTATAGCTGAGCATATAGGTTAATTCATCAAACAAAACGACATCAATATTATTATCTTTTAATATTTCTTTGCTGCGTTGCCAAACTTTTTGTGCGGCGGCAATATCTTTTTCTTTATCTTGGGTATTCCAAGTAAAACCAGTTGCCATTACATCAAAACTAACTCCTGCGTTTTCAAGTAAAGACCGTTCGCCACATGCCCATGTGCCTTTAATATATTGCACAACAGCGGCATTTAAACCATGGCCAACAGCACGCGCAATTGTACCAAAGCCTGAAGTCGATTTTCCTTTGCCGTTACCTGTGATCACAATGAGTAAGCCACGCTCTTCTTGCGCTTTATCAATTCGTTGATCTACTTTTTCTTTCAGACTTTGCATACGTTTTTTATGTTGTGCATTTTTTTTATCTGAATTTTTATCTGTCATGTTATATCCTTTGTTGTTCGTAACTATTAACTCGCACCTTGTGAATATCAGTTAGTGTTTCTTGTGCGAATCATAATAAAGAGAAAAAATATACTGCCTAACGCTGAGGTAATAATACCAATAGGAATTTCTGCATTTGCTAAAGCTGACCGAGCAATAATATCAACCCATATTAAAAAGCTACCACCAATTAATGCACTGCCTATCACCAGTTTAAGTGTGGTTACGCCAATGATTTGTCGAACAATATGAGGGATCATTAAACCAACAAAACCAATGCCGCCGCAATATGCCACTATAGTCGCAGTAAGTGCAGCACATAGCCCAAGCATTAATAGTCTTAATCTATCTACATTTACGCCTAGGCTTGCTGCGCTTTCATCGCCGAGTAATAAGGCATCTATATGTCTATGCAGGGCAACAATGGTAATAATGGTAACGAGCAATACACTGCCAATCACATAAAAATTACTCATTTCAACGCGAGATAAACTACCCATTAGCCAAAAGATTACTCGGTTAGTGGCAAAAGGCTCACCGAAATATAGAATGAATTGTGTGAGCGAACCCAACATAAAAGACACAGCAACACCCGCGAGTAATAGCTGCTCCATACGCTGTAGTATTTTTGCGATAAATAACACGATAGCAATCGCAAACAAAGCACCTAAAAAGGCGGCAAGGGGAAGGGCGATCCCTAGATGTTCTCCTAGTGAAAGGTTAGCGACGGTAGCACCTAAACCCGCACCCGATACGATGCCAAACAGGTAAGGGTCGGCTAATGGGTTACGCGTGGTGTTTTGTAAAATAGCGCCAGCAATAGCTAGCCCCATACCGGCAACAAGTGCGACTAATACTCTTGGAACACGCACTTGCCAGATCACCATTTGGCTGACTGGATCCTCACAATTACCGAGTAAACATTGAAAAACTTGGCTACTTGTTATGCCTGCAGGACCAAAGTGCAATCCGGCGATGGCAGAGGCCAAGGTTAGCAATAATAATGCAATAAGAATAAAGAGTAATTTATTCATCTTGAGTGCCTTCGCTTATTTTTATACTCTGATCGTGTGGTAATGAGAAAAATATTCTAGGTTTTTTCGAAGAGGGATCTTGCCCGGTTGCTCTTTGCTCTACTTGGCAAGGTAACTTAAACACGGAACTTAACTGTGACTCGGTTAGTACGTCAATAGGATTGCCATCAGCAATTAATTGACCTTGATCGAGCAGTAATATACGTTGGCAGTATTGACTGGCTAAATTGAGATCATGCACTGTCATGATCACAGTAACGTTTAGTCGCTTAACTAAGTCTAATATTTGGTGCTGATAATAGACATCTAGGTGATTTGTTGGCTCATCTAAAATTAAAATTTGTGCTTGTTGTACCAAAGCTCGAGCAATTAATACCCGTTGTTGCTCGCCGCCAGAGAGTTGCTTAAACGTCATTTTTTCAGCACTAACCAAACCTACTTTAACCAGTGCACGGTTTATTTTCGCTTTATCATGATCATCATCTAACGCGAATAAACCTTTATGCGGTAACAAGCCCATTTTAACTATGTCGATAACCGTTAATGAAAATATGGCTTCTGCTTTTTGTGCTACAAGGGCAAAATGTTGGGCGAGTTGTTTAGGACTATAAGATTTGATTTTTTTATTATTGAGATAGACAGAACCGTTAAGTACAGCGCCGCGAATATTTTGTTGCTGATTGGTGATACAACGTAGCAGGCTAGTTTTACCGGCGCCGTTAGGACCAATAACACCAATAACTTCTCCTTTATTTACGTTAAAAGAGATGTTTTTTAAAATGCTTGTAGTGTTAATTGTCCAGCTGAGCTGATCAACCTGTAATTGTATTGGCATAGTGTTTTGGTGTTTTCCCGCACGCAAAATAGTCGTTGATGATTGTGAGTGTATTTATAACAGGCTAGATATCTGACTTATCGTTTTGTGTTATTTACATCGAAATAAAATAACGATTTACAGTTGCGGGTACAGTTGAGGAATTCTTTATTGTGACTATTGAGCCGAGTAAAGGCACCTCATTTCCTAGCTAAGAATGCGAGTTTACGCTGAGATAACGTTATTAGCAAGCTTTAGATGTTTAGATGGCTACTTTATACCTATCCTTATTTTCTTTTTTTTCTTGTGTTATTCGTTCTGTTAGTTTTATTTACCTTTTTTATGACTTCTTTAGGCACTTTTGAAAACGCTTTATGGAAAGGCTGTTCTGTAACAACAGGAATGACTTGTCCTATGCTATTTTCGATATTAATTAATTGCCTTATATCATTTTCCACCGCAAATGAAATGGCCATTCCACTTTTACCGGCACGAGCAGTTCGCCCTATACGATGTATGTAGTTTCTTGGATCTTCAGGAAGGTTATAGTTAATGACTAAAGTAATATTATCAACATCAATTCCGCGAGCAGCAACATCAGTTGCAACTAATACTCTTAGATTAGAATCTTTAAAGTTTTGTAACGCTTCCTCTCTAACGGCTTGTGTTTTACCACTGTGAAGGCTAGCAGCAGTTATTGATGCTTTTTCTAGTGCTTTAACAATGATGTCAGCGCCATACTTCGTTTTACAAAAAATTAGCACTTTTTCAAAGTCAGGTTTTTGCAGGATATTAAAGAGTAAAGGTATTTTATTCGCTTTTTCAAGGTGGTATACACTTTGATTAACCAAGTCGATAGTAACCGTTTCAGCCGTAATTTGAATTTTTATTGGATCTGTTAATATTGCTTCTGCAAGTATTTCTATTTCAGCGGGCATAGTAGCTGAAAACAATAGTGTTTGTCGGTTCTTTGGCAGTTTAGATATGATGCTTTGAACATCATTAAAAAACCCCATATCAAGCATTGTATCTGCTTCATCTAACACAAATACTTCTAACGCCTTGAAATTTATATCGCCTGTTTCAATTAAATCTAATAACCTTCCAGGGGTGGCCACTAAAATATCAAGCCCAAGTGCGATAGAGTCAACTTGACCTTGTCTTCCTACGCCACCATAAACAACCTTAGTTTTAAGGCCTAAACCCTCAGAGTAGTCATCAATGTTTTGCATTATTTGCGAGGCAAGCTCTCTTGTCGGCGTTAGTATTAGCGAACGCGTGCTCTTCGCTTGAATATCTATTTTATTTCGACCAAAAGTATTGATAATAGGCAGTGAAAAAGCCGCCGTCTTTCCTGTTCCCGTTTGCGCTATACCAAGAAGGTCATTCCCATTAATAAGAGCCGGGATACATTCTTTTTGGATCGGTGTAGGCTGTTTATAGCCCTTAAGAGTAACGCGATCAATAATTGACTCTAAAAGTGAAAATTCTTTAAATTCTGACATGCTGCCTCGGTGTCCTTTAATCAATAGCCTACTATTCTAACAGAATGCTTTAATATATTTAAGACGTATTCAAGATGACTGTTACTGACGGATCCCCACAAAAAATTTCATCAAAAAAATAGTTCAGTAATCAAGTGCTATGATCCCTTGATTTTTTATTACAAATAGAAAAGATAGAATCCAAAATTCTACTTCGATATTCAACATCATTTATTCCACATTTAATTAGTTACTTCTGAATGGTAATACTGTGACAGATTAGTTTTTCTTGTCATTAAATGCTTACTTTCTCTAATATTGCTGAATCAACCAAGTCATATAGGTAATTGAAAGTGCATTAATCAGCTTTGCCCTTAGAAGCAGTTTCCAGTTTAGATATCTAGGAAAACGGTACCCATTGAGGTACAAAATCACGCTCTGATTTCTAGTAAAGCTTTTCGATTCAGCCGCGGCTAGAAATAACGTAATTATTGTGTTTTTATATCATAACCTTTAGTTATCACTACTATTTGAATAATTAATTTCACTTACTTTAAATAAAGAATTAGATTGTTATCAACAGATAGATAATAAACGAACCAAAAGGTGATCATAGATGAGCGCATTAACGATAAGTAGATACCCTGTACCAGATTTAAAATCTTTGCCCGAAGATATCCTTGCTCGTATATTGGAAGTTCAGGAGAAAGCTCGATTTATCCCCAATGTATTTCTGACACTGGCATATAGGCCTGCTGAATTCAGAGCATTCTTTGCTTATCACGATGCCATTATGCACCGTGAAGGAAGTACGCTTAGTCCGACAGAAAAAGAGATGATTGTTGTTGCTATTAGTTCAGCTAATGGTTGCCAGTATTGTGTTGTGGCACACGGGGCAATGCTTCGCGTATTTGCCAAAGAGCCGTTGCTTGCGGACCAGATTGCGGTGAATTATCTCCACGCACCAATAAATGAGAAGCAAAAAGCGATGTTGACGTTTGCTCTCAAGCTTTCGCGCTCTCCAGAGTTGGTTCAAGAATCCGATTATGAACAGCTAAATAACCATGGCTACGATGATGAGGATATCTTAGATATTGCAGGCATTACGGCCTTTTTTGGGCTATCAAATAGAATGGCTATCGTTACTCGCATGCAGCCTAATAATGAGTTTTATACCATGGCGAGAGAGCCAAGATCTTAACAATCTTAGCAAGTACTTAAGGTATAACGTTCTAGAAAATGGTCTTCTCTGTGGCATGAATAAATGTTATTTTAATGATTAAAACAATCAAAAAAAGCAGCCTAAGCTGCTTTTTTAACATATAAGAATACATTTTCAATAAACGTGATTACCAAATCTTAACGCGTTTTTCAGGTGCTATATACATAGCATCACCTTCTTTTACGTCAAAGGCTTGATAGAATTCATTCATATTTGAAAGCGATCCTAAAGCACGAAACTCACCTGGAGAATGAGGGTCAGTGGCGACACGGTTACGCATTGATTTTTCGACGATCTTGGAACGCCAAATTTGTGCATAGCCCATAAAGAAGCGTTGATCGCCCGTTAAACCGTCAATGACAGGTGATTTTTTACCGTTTAATGACGCTTTGTAAGCTTTATAGGCGATAGTCACCCCTGATAAATCACCAATGTTTTCACCTAAGGTTAGTTTCCCATTAACGTTTAAGTCATCAAATACTTGATAATCTGCATATTGTTCAACGAGTGCTTTAGTGCGAGTTGAAAATTCTTTCAGATCTTGTTCTGTCCACCAGTTGCGAAGATTACCTGTGGCGTCGTATTTACTGCCTTGGTCATCAAATCCATGTCCCATTTCATGGCCAATCACAGCGCCAATACCACCGTAGTTTACAGCATCGTCAGCTTTCATATTAAAGAAAGGTGCTTGTAAAATAGCCGCAGGAAAAACAATTTCGTTCACGGTAGGATTGTAATAAGCGTTAACCGTTTGTGGCGTCATGCCCCATTCCCATTTACGAATTGGACCACCGAGTTTTGAAATTTCTTTTTCGCTAGACACTTTGCGTGAACGAATGATATTACCTACTAGATCATCAACCTTGATTGCAAGTTTAGAGTAGTCTTCCCATTGGTCAGGGTAACCAATTTTAGGTGTGAAAGCAGCAAGCTTTATATGCGCAGCTTTTTTAGTACCGTCTGACATCCATTCTAAGTCATCAATACTTGCGCCGTATGCATTACGCAAATTTTCAACTAAAGTACTCATTCTATCTTTTGCTTGTGGCGTAAAGTGGCGAGTTACATAAACTTTACCAATCACTTCACCTAGATTACCATTCACAACGCCTACACCGCGTTTCCATTGAGGGCGTTGCTCATTGCGACCGTTTAGTTGCTTTGAGAAGAAATTAAAATTTTCATTATCTAAATCAGCGGTTAGGTAACTAGAAAAAGCACTTAAGGTATTAAATGTTAAATATTGCTTCCATGTTTCAAGTGATGTTTGCGCAAATACGTTACCAAAGCCTTCAATAAAATCAGGCTGGTTAATAATAATATCTTTTTGGCTAGCAACACCTTCGGCCGCTAAAAAAGCTTTCCAGTTAAATTTACTGGTGAGACTATTTAGCTTCTTGGTAGCAAACTTATTATAACGTTTTTCACTATCACGGGTTTCTACGCGTGTCCAATGAAACTCAGCTAAGCTAGTTTCTAATGCCATAATATTATTAGCTGCACTATTACCATTACTGATGCCTGCTAAGTTATACATGTTTTCAATATGCGAGACATAACCATTGCGCAAATCAACAAAACGCTCGGCTTCATTAAAGTAGTAATCCTTGTCAGGTAAATTTAAGCCATTTTGCCAGATATGAATAGCGTAGCTTGATGAATTTTTAGCATCTACACTAATGTACAACGCTAATGGATTATTAATCCCTGCAGAGGAGTATTGACCAAAAAATTCAGCTAGGTCATCTTTATTTTGTAGATTATTGATGGCCGTTATAATTGATTGGATAGGGTTTATACCTAAAGTATTACGTGTTTCACTATTCATATAAGAACGAAATAAATCAGCTACTTTTTGCTCGTCAGAGCCCATTATTAAGTCATCAGTTGCCGCAAGTTCTTCGATAATTGCATTTACATCTTCATCAGCTTTATCACGCAAATCATAAAAAGAGCCTATAGCGGTTTTATCACCAGGAATATTATGGCTGTTCATCCAGCCGCCGTTAATATAGCGATAAAAATTATCTTGTGGACGAATATTTGTATCCATATTCGCTTTATCGATACCTGATGCTAAAGCTGTTTTCTGAACGGTCACTTTAGAAGAATTTATTACTGTGTTATCACTCTTACTACAACCGCTAAGTAATAGTAAAGATGAGCATACAGCGCTTGTTATAATCGCTTTCATTAATTTACTCTCATTTTATATTTTTAATCATTCGATATTGTTGTGCTCATACAGCTTACATGCAAATACTGTACAGTGATTAAATATTACGATGACTTTACCTTAAGTTCTAGTCAGCGAAACATCTATTTACACTTTTTAGTGTAACGTTAATTTTATGTGATATTTACTTTTTTATTTACAATAAAAGGGAGGTGATGCTGAACTTTTAAGGATATAGCATGATTGTTAATTTTTGTGGGTGACTAAAAATAAATCAACAGCACATTGGCACATTTCATCAATTTGGCTAGCGTCGGCATATATCCCATCAATCACCAATTGAGCAATACCATGCAGTGTTGCCCAAGTGACTTGGGCTAGACGTAGGGTCTTTGGTGAAGCAGGTAACACCCCTTTATTTTGCCAAGTTTTAGTCAATTCAACTTGAAATTGAAAACTAGGGTAAGCCACCTCTTTGAGTTTTAAAGGGCTTTGTTTATCTTTCCATAAGATGCCCCCAAACATAAGTTGATAAATAGCGGCATTTTCGGTGGCAAACTGTACATAATAATGAACAAACGCTTTATATTTTTCTCGTTCGGTTAAGGCCTTATTAATAACTATTTGTTCAGCCTGTTTTTGCCATGAAACAAAGCCTTGAGCAGCAATCGCAACAAGTAAGTCATTTTTATCTTTAAAGTGATGGTATGCAGCGGTACGAGAAACGCCAATGCGGATTGCTAGTTTTCGTAGCGATAAGGCTTCTACGCCACCTTCCAAAATCATCGTAGTTGCTGTATTAAGTAAGCTGCTATACAAATCACCATGATGATAATTTGTTGATACATGAGTTGTGGATAGTGCTTTGTGCGTTTTTGTCATCATTACTCTTAATTAGTTGATAATTAGTTAACAGCCAAATTTATAAAGTTTTTCTATGAGGTAAAGCAACATTTGAAAAAATTAGACCGGCCACAAGTGACATAAAAATTAAAAATGTTTGTGAGCCTAAGTCATTCACGGCTAACATTTGTTTTCCGGTAACTAAACTATTTAAACCGATATAAACCTTACTGCCTGGTACTAATACGACTAAGCCCAGAAGACGGACGATGGAAGAAGGTAGGTTCATTATACGTGCTGTCTCTTATACACATCTCCGAGCCCACGAGACGGACTCCTATCTCGT
>OJEP01000047.1_pt1 | contig 93203 bp, 72 predicted proteins | sample 1593761 | NCBI WGS metagenome assembly OJEP01 (sample SAMN05416783, study PRJEB24817) | seawater metagenome | isolation source: Sea water | place: Canada:Atlantic | collected 2013-11
GAGCATCGCCCTTACAAGGCGAGGGTCACTGGTTCAAGCCCAGTAGCGTCCACCACTTTTTTTGAAAGTGTACTGCGAGAGTCACTGGTTCAACAACTTCGTTGCGATAACTTCGTTACGAACCATAGCAGACATCCACCACTTTTTGCTTCAAATCTGATATATCGGACGCTTAGCTCAGTTGGGAGAGCATCGCCCTTACAAGGCGAGGGTCACTGGTTCAAGCCCAGTAGCGTCCACCATCTTTCTTATTTTCATACAATAAAATATCACTGGTTCAACAACTTCGTTGCGAACCACAGCAGTCGTCCACCACTCTCTTTATCTTTATAAAATCAAAAATCACTGGTTCAATAACTTCGTTACGAGCCACAGCAGACGTCCACCACTCTCTTTATCTTTATAAAATCAAAAACCACTGGTTCAATAACTTCGTTACGAGCCACAGCAGCGCCCACCATCTCTCTTTATCTTTATACAATCAAAAATCACTGGTTCAACAACTTCGTTGCGATAACTTCGTTACGATAACTTCGTTAGGAACCACAGCAGACGTCCACCACTCTTTCAAAAGAAAACTCATTTCCCCTGCCCTCTAGCTGTTTTTCATGCCGTGCACCGCAATCTTTAGGACACTATTTAACAATGGTGATAAGTTAATTCTTCTACTAAACTCCTACTAGGTTGTTTACACGAGTAAGCATTGACGCATATACGAGGTTGTAATGAACCTACAGTTGGCAAGACAAACCCGTTTATTAATAGCGGAAGATCAGGCTTTGGCAAAAAGCCATATGAAATATGCTTTGGAGCAACTTGGTTTCCAACATATCGATTATGTAGACCGTGCTGCGTACGCCCTTACCTCACTGCGCACTCGGCAGTACGACGTCATTGTTTGTGCTTATGACTTAAGGCAAGAACAAGGCGGCTATAATTTATTTGAGCAGCTGAAAACCGAAAAGATTATTCCTCTTACTACCGGTTTTATTTTTACTAGTGCCGATACTGCCATTGATGTTGTCCATGCAATAATCGAGATGCAACCTGACGAATTCTTAGCAAAACCATTTTCCGTTAACGAACTAGATAAACGACTTAGTAAAGTCGTCACCCGTAAAAAAATGTTTCACGATGTCTATCGTTACATGGATGAGCAGAATCCTGAGCAGGCACTTAAAGAATTAGAGTTTATTTTAGTTGAGCCTAAGAACGCTGAACACTTCCCGTTAGCCCTAAAAACGAAGGGTGACTTGTTGCTATTGAATAGACAGTTTGAAAACGCGAAGCTCTTTTACCAATCAATCATCAATATTCAAAATTTTACTTGGGCAAAGCTTGGCCTCGTTCAATGTTACATTCACCTAGATGAATTTGATGATGCAGAACGAGACCTTATTCAGCTAGCGCTACAACCTGAAAGTATGCTGAGCGCATATGATTTGTTAGCAGAGCTGCAAATTAAGTTAGAAGCGTATGATGAAGCGCTGGAATGTGTGAATGTGGCCAGCGACATTTCACCTCGAAATGTGATGCGTCATATTACTGCAGTGCAACTTGCTAGGCTAACCCACGACTATGAAGGGCAATTTAACAGCGCAAAAAAAGTGGTTCGTTTCGGTAAGAATTCAGTGCACGACACCCCTGAGATGTACTTGTCTGTTGCCAGAGCGGGTATTGATTTTGCGATGACGGCAGAAACCTCGCAAACAAACAAAATTATCAAGCAATCCAATGAATATCTGCGCCAATTAAAAAGCGCCTACCCAAAGGTGAATCTTGACCACCAACTGCAAGTTATTAGCGCACGAATTCACTATCTAAAAGACGAAAACGATAAAGCAAAAGATCTGCTCGATGCCTTAGATATTGATAACCTTGAAGAGCAGTCTGTCGAAACGTTACTAGATTCCGCAAAAGCGTTTCACGATTTAGGATTAAGAGGGAACGCTCTCAAATTACTCGATAAAGCGACGTTACGGCAAAAAGAGTTGGATGCACCAAACAGTTTACTTAGCCGTTATATCAACCAAGAAGTCGAAGAGAAAACAGCAATATCAATAAGCCCTAAAAACCTCAATGATGTGGCGGTAGTGCAGTATAAGCGTGGCGAACTGGCAAAATCTTACCAAACTTTCGAGCAAGCATTCAGGGTTATGCCTCGAAACCCTGCCATTGCGTTAAATCTTTTGCAAGCGTCGGCAATGCGACGCTCTCGTGAAGGTAAAGCGGAAGGCAATATGAACTCTGTAATGAAGAAGTGCCGCTTTACGCTGGAAAGTGCTTCTCTATCTGAAGAACAAAGTCAGCGCTACGAAACGGTTAAAGGGCTATTAGATCAGGTCGTGTAAACCACAACCTTTTCTTGATAAAGATTATCCTTATATTCAATTTCGTGGCTAAAAGTCATGCCTAATTTTTCCATCACTTTGATGGAATTTAAATTTTCAGGTTTTGCCATAGCACAAAATTTGTCGATACCGATTTGATACAGGGCATCTTTCACTTGCATTGCTGCTTCTGTGGCATACCCCTTCCCCCAACTGGCTTGTTTAAAACGCCAGCCAAGTTCAATATTATCAATCTCAGGATTTTTAGTGAAAAAACCAAATGGCCGAACCAAAACCCAGCCAATATCCTCTTCACTTTCTTTTTCTTGCACTCGCCATAATCCCCAGCCAAGGGCTGGATTTGAATATGCTTGGAAGCGTGGTACGAACGTGTTGGTAATATCTTCACGAGATGTTTTTTGACCATCACTGATAAATCGCATTACATCTTCATCCTGATCAAGCTCCCACAAGAACTCTACATCAGCGTCGGTGATATAATGGAAAGACAGGCGCGCGCTATCTTCAATAAACATAGATTTCCCTTTCCAATCATTATTACAAGCAACTTTATACTGCTGCTTTCGTATTTTTTGGCGCAACGAACGTAAATTTAGCCACCTAACATAGCTAAGTGCTTCGTTGCTCCAGTATTACCTTCATGCAAAAAGTGCGTTGCATGCTTCTCACCTAAGCACTCAACTAAAAACTGTTGTAGTCCTACTACATCTTGGTCGGCTAATAGGTGTCGCATATCAATACCGTGCTCACTAAATAAGCACAAATGTAATTTACCATTGGCGGCAACGCGAAGTCGATTACAACTTTTACAAAAATCTTTGCTGTACGGCATGATAAGACCAATTTTACCGGCATAGTCAGGATGAAAGAATTCCTGTGCAGGGCCAGCATCTTTTCGTCTAACCATGGGTTGCCATCCGGCATCTATAAGCGTTTGCTTAAGTGGGGTTCCACCTTGATGCTGCGCTTTAAAGAAATGAGTAGTATCGCCGGTTTCCATCAACTCAATAAACCGCAATGTGACAGGCATCGTTTTCAGCCAATCAAGGAAGCGATTCAATCGTGCATCAGAAAAATCATTTAGCAGCACCGAATTTACTTTTACATCAAGACCAGCCTCAACCGCAGCGTCCAGCCCGGCTAACACTTGCTTTAATTTGTCTTGCCCTGTAATTGCCGCAAACTGCCTGGGATCTAAGCTATCTATGCTGACATTCACTTGGTGTAAACCCGCCTGTTTCCACGCGGCAGCATGTTCAGCCATACGACCACCATGGGTGGTCATGGCCACTCGCTTTATGCCGGGAGTATTTGCCGTTGCACTTAAAATATCGAGAAAGTCGCGGCGAAGTGTTGGCTCACCGCCAGTAAGGCGGACTTTTGACGTACCCAGCCCTGAAAAGGCACTCAATAGCGTGTTGATTTCGCCTAAGGAAAGAAAATGCTCACTGGAAGGACCTTGGTAGCCGTCAGGCAAACAATACTGACAGCGAAAATTACACGCCTCCGTTACCGATAAACGCAAATAATGGAATTGTCGCCCAAAGCTATCTTCTAACAAATTTTCTCCCTTTAGGGGTACGTAAAACAAATAATGTGATTAAATAGACTCTGATGTCTTTTCGCCAGTTTACGCGGCTGCAAATAAGAATGAAATGTTTGATAACGCATAAATTAGAACGTTTTATCGTACCGTTAACTTATTTCTCTTAAATAAATATAACGGTTCACCGTAAACAATGTAGTTTAAAGTTCGTTAATCTATCACAATTCACCTTTATGCAGGGGCTTTCCTTCCTGCCTTCCGTTAACGTCTTCGTTTTACACCGTCACAAATATGCAGTGAGAACAATATTACACCATGCGAAAAAATCGATTTCCGCTAAACGAAAATGAGCCTATCAAATGGCAAGTGCTCAAGCAGTTGTGGCCTTACCTTCTTGAGTTCAAAGGTAGGGTAGCATTAGCGTTACTGTGCTTAGTCGCCGCTAAACTTGCCAGCATTGGTCTACCCTATGTACTCAAATACACGGTAGATAGTTTAAATGGGGATGTGGAAGCACTGGCCATTGCCGTACCTATCAGCTTAATTATTGCGTACGGCGCACTTAGGCTCACCAATGTTTTACTTGGCGAAGTACGAGACACCTTATTCGGACGTGTCACCGAACGCGCTATGCGCCGGCTAGGTTTAAAGGTATTTAATCATCTGCACAATCTAGATTTAGGCTTTCATTTAAACCGCAGAACGGGCGGCTTATCAAGAGATATTGAACGTGGCACAAATGGCGTAAGTTTCTTAATGCGGTTTATGGTGTTTAACATCGTGCCTACCCTTTTAGAGATTGGCTTAGTCGTGATATTGCTATTGATTCAGTTTGGCTGGTCGTTTGCGATGATCATTGTGGTCAGTGTCATCAGCTATGTCATGTTTTCGATGAAAGCTACCGATTGGCGCACGCGATTTGTGCAGCAAATGAATGAAGCTGACTCCACCACCAACTCACGCGCGGTAGACAGCTTACTTAACTTTGAAACCGTAAAGTATTTCAACAATGAGCGCTTCGAAGCAAATCGATACGATACAGATTTAGCTGGCTGGGAAAAAGCCAGGCGTAAAAATCGGTTATCACTGTTTGCCTTAAATGGCGGACAGGCCAGCATTATTGCCCTAGCAATGACAGCCATGATGGCGAATGCAGCTTATGGCGTAATGGAAGGCGAGATGACCATTGGTGATTTCGTGCTAATTAACGCCTTCACCATGCAAATATTTATGCCTCTCAATTTCTTGGGCTTTGTGTATCGGGAAATCCGTGGCTCGCTAGCGAACATTCAAAACTTGTTTTCCCTGCTATCCCAAAAACCCGCAATTGAAGATAAACCCAATGCTACCCACCTCTCAGCAAAACAGGCGAGCATACGTTTTAGTAACGTTCAATTTCACTATCAGCAAGCACGGCCTATTTTAAAAGGAATCAGCTTCGAGGTGCCATCAGGCGCCAAGATTGCTGTGGTTGGCGAAAGTGGTGCTGGAAAATCCACAATCATGAAGTTGCTGTTTCGTTTTTACGACCCCACCGAGGGTGGCATTTTCATAAACGGGCAGGATATTCGCGAACTTAGCCAACACAGTTTACGAAGCCATATCGGTATTGTTCCACAAGATACCGTGTTGTTTAATACATCCTTGGTAGAAAATATCCGTTACGGCAACCCTGATGCTAGCGACGAAGAAGTTACTCATGCTATTAAGCTTGCGCATTTAACCCAATTTGTTGAAAGCTTGCCAGACGGACTAGACACAACAGTAGGCGAACGTGGGCTAAAACTCTCTGGCGGCGAAAAACAGCGAGTTGCCATCGCTCGTGCGCTATTAAAAGGTGCGCCAATAATGATATTCGATGAAGCGACCTCTTCGTTAGACAGTCAATCTGAGCAAGCGATATTAGGCGCGCTGCGAGACGCCGCAAAGGGGCATACTAGCTTGGTTATTGCCCATAGGCTGTCTACTATCGTCGATGCCGATACCATCTTAGTGTTAAGCAAGGGCATGATTGCCGAACATGGCACCCACGAGACTCTTTTAGCACAACAAGGTATATACAATCGGCTGTGGGCTACTCAGCAGCGAGATTCAAATCATGAAGAAATGGGCCAATGAATACTAAAGAAGTGATGCGGCTTGAGGCTCTTACCGAATGTACCCATCCAGTATATTCGACATTTATATTCAAACCGTGAACACAAGTGCATATACCTGTTCATCGCAGACGAGAATATTGACACCTTGTAGGCACTCTAACAACCTAACGACATTAAAGTAATTTTGAGCAATATGGATCCAGAAGCAATAAAAAGTGCAATCAACCAAACCATGCCATTCGGAAAGTATGCAGGACGACGCCTGTTTCACCTACCAGAACCTTATTTAGTTTGGTTTAACAAACAAGGTTTTCCCGAAGGAAAGCTGGGGCAGCAACTCGCGCTCATGTACGAAATTAAACTAAATGGATTAGAGTCAGTTGTTGAGCCTCTACTTAATGACGACTAGCCATGTTCGCTCGCCCAAGAAAGCAAAAACGTGAGGCTATCGATCAACGAATATTGCGCCTGCACACAGGCATTGCTAAAAAAGTCGTTGCACAACCTTCACTCATAACTAACGTTCAAGCAACGTTAGAGGCTCGTTATGAAAGTGGCATGATGCGTTACGGTAGCTATATGTTATGGCAAGGGATTGTAGAAACTATTCATAAACCTGAGGTATTTACAGCGCTGCTACTCGCCGAAGATGAACGTACAGCAAGCCTTAGGCGGGAAACCATATTTACGGGAATTTTGACCGAAGCTGAGCGAGCAGAAGTTCTTAAAGATTAAGTAAACATAAGAAACATTAAAAAAGGCTAAATCGATAGTCGATTTAGCCTTTTTAGTATGACGCCTTACCACTACATCGATAAGGCTTTCATTCAACTAGGCGTTGCGTAAATGGTCTGCCACTAAGAACGCCATTTCAAGTACTTGATCGGCGTTTAAACGCGGATCGCACTGGGTTTTATACGCTTGCGCTAAGTCTTCATCACTAATTTCATATGCACCGCCAGTACACTCAGTCACGTGTTGGCCAGTCATCTCAAGGTGAATACCACCAGCATGTGTGCCTTCATCGCTATGTGCTTGGAAGAACTGTTTAATCTCACGCAAAATGGCATCAAAATTACGAGTTTTGTAACCGCTTGATGCAGAGAACGTATTTCCGTGCATGGGGTCTGAACTCCATACTACGTGTCTACCTTCTGCTTTAACGCGGCGCAATAAGCGAGGTAAATTATCAGCTAAGTTATCAGCCCCCATACGGGTAATAAGGGTCAATCTACCTGGATCGTTATTCGGGTTAAGCGCATCAATCAAACGAATAAGTTCGTCTTCTTGCATGCTAGGCCCAACTTTCACACCAATAGGGTTGTGAATACCGCGGAAGAACTCAATATGGGCATGGTCTAGCTGACGGGTACGCTCACCAATCCAAATCATGTGCGCAGAGCAATCGTAAGGCTTACCCGTTAGCGTATCAATTCGCGTGAGGGCTTGTTCATAGTTAAGCAGTAATGCTTCATGCGACGTAAACAATGACGTTTCGTGCAATGTAGGGCTAGATTGGGAATTAATACCAATCACATCCATGAACGATAACGTATCTTGAATACGCACGGCCATATCATGATAGCGCTCTTTAAGCGGGTTGTTTTCAACAAATGCCATATTCCAACGATTTACTTCATGAAGGTCGGCTAAGCCACCTTGAGAAAAAGCGCGAAGTAAATTAAGCGTCGATGCACTGCGGTGGTACGCCTCAATCAAACGGTTCGGATCGGGGCGGCGAGCCGCTTCGTTAAACTCGAAACTATTAATGATATCGCCGCGGTAGCTTGGCAATGTAACACCATCACGGGTTTCGAAGTTTGATGAACGAGGCTTAGCATATTGACCCGCCATGCGAGCCACTTTTGTAACTGGACACCGACCTGCAAAGGTTAAAACAATGGCCATCTGAAGCAATACTTTAAAGGTATCGCGAATTTTTGGCGCATTAAATTCGTCAAACGATTCGGCGCAGTCACCGCCTTGAAGCAGAAAGCCTTTACCTAAACTAACCTCACCAAGTTGACGGCGAAGATCACGGGCTTCAGCGGCAAAAACCAGCGGTGGATATGTACTTAGCGTGTGCTCTACTTGTTTAAGTTGTGCCGCATCATCGTACTCTGGTTGTTGAAGGATAGGTTTTTGCCTCCAACTGTCTACTTGCCAATTACTCAAGGGGTTCTCCTGATTTAAGTGTTTTTACGTTTAGGCAAACGTTAATCTCGTTGTATGAGCGCTTATCTGTATGCGCGCCATTTTACCACATTTGATCTAATACAATAGGTGCGCAAACTTGAATATCTAGAAAGTCGTCGCGCTTATTCACTGCAAAATGACAATCAAAGGTATGTTCTAGGTTTTTAACCGACAATACCGACTCGGGTAAACCGAAACTTACGCTAGTACCCAACTTCATGAGCAGCATTTTATAACTATAGTTTGCGCTTAATGAAATGTCATGACTGCTTAGCACTAAGGTATTCCCTTTATTGCATAAGGCTTGAAACAGCGCCATCAATGCGTATTGATGGCGAATATCTACCCCTTGCAAGGGTTCATCTAACAATAAAAGCGCTTCCCCCCGCTTAATGGCAGGCCAAACTTGCAGCAGTGCACGGCAAATTTCAACGCGCTGACGCTCTCCACCTGAAAGTCGGTTTAAGGGCGTTTGATAAAAACCCGTTACTTCCAGTGTGGCCTCTAACAAACTGGGAAGTTCGAACGCCTGCTCACTTGAAAAAAACGAAAGGTATTCTCTTACTGATACCGCAAATACAGCTTCACTTTGCTGTGCTAATAAGGTTCTAAATGTTGCCAATGCACTTAGAGGCCATTGAGGTAGGGGTTGTTTTAGCAGTAAAGCCTCGCCATGTTCAGCGGGTAATACGCCTGCCATTATCGATAAAAGGGTAGATTTTCCAGCACCATTCGGCCCTAAAATATGGACGCAATCACCTTTATTGATATCAAGGGTGATATTCGTTAAACGCTTGTTCACGTTAATATTGCGCAATGAAATAACTGGGCTCATCGAAGCTGCCCTTTAAGTAATGCCCAAATGAGTAAAGGGCCACCGAGGGTGGCAGTGATCATCGATACCGGCAGGGTTATCGCACGCGTAAGTTCAGACATGAGCACCACAACAAGTAATAAACTGGCGCCACATAACGCGCTTGCTGGTAACAGTATTCTATTGTCATGGCCAAGAATAAGCCGAAGAATGTGGGGCACTAACAGCCCAACAAAGGCAATAGCACCCGCAATAGACACCGCCGCCCCTACCCCCACGGCGGTAGCAATAAGACTACGTTCGGTAAGTCGTTGCACATTCACGCCGCTACTTAACGCGGCTAAATCTCCAGCATACAGGCGATTGAATTTTGCAGATTGGCGTATTTGATACCATAAACTACCAACAATTAGTGGGCCGCTTAGCCATAAAATAGGCCACGTGGTTTGATAGACACTTCCCATCAGCCAAAACGTTAAATTACGCAATGATTGGGCATCACTAAACATGTACAACCAAGCAATAACTGCCCCACTCAAGGTAGAGATAGCAATACCCGATAAAATAACAGCAACCGCAGAACCCAGAAGTTTTCTAGCAAGACGATAAATAACAAACGTTGTTATTAGCGCACCAATAAAGCAGCCTAAAGGTAGTATGTAATGAAGATAAGGCTGTGCCCACAAAGGAGTAAGTAACAACAGGGATGCAGCCACTAGGCTGGCGCCGCTAGTGATACCAATAATACCTGGGTCTGCCAACGGATTGCGCAATACTATTTGAAGAGTGGCACCACTGACTGCTAATACACTACCTACTAAGATAGCGGTAATGATAAGCGGAATTTGAAGCTGGAGTATGATGTGTTGTTTTAATGCCGTGGGTGAATCGGTTAGCCACACCGTGGCTAACACACCAACGGTTAGCAAGAAGGTAACACTACAAAGTAGGAAGGTGGCAGCCCTTCCCTTTAACACAGTGTGCATATCTAGCTCTGTTGAATATGTGCAATTAGCCCGTCAGAGGCCTCTTCAATTAAATCTAACACTAATTCAAAGCCCCGCTTTCCGCCATAATAAGGGTCGGGAACTTCTTTATCTTCACTGTTAGCGAAGTCTAAGAACAAGTGAATTTTTTCGTGGTGTTCCGGCGGCGACATTTCACGCAAATTGTCTAAGTTGCTATTATCCATCGCCAGAATGTAGTCGTACTTTTCGAAGTCTTTGTCATCTACCCGTCTACACTTTAAGCCTTTAAAGCTATAACCACGCTCTACGCCAACTGCTTGCGAGCGTTTATCGGGTTGTTTGCCAATGTGGTAACCATGGGTTCCTGCAGAGTCTATGTCTAGTTTTAAACCAGCTCGAGCGGCCTTAGCAAGAAACACAGCTTCGGCCGTAGGTGAGCGGCAAATGTTACCCAAGCAAACGAATAACACCGATGTGTTCTGACCCATATAAAAATTCCTTTAAAACCAATAACGGCACTAAGCTAAACTTTATGTTAACTTTCACGTAAATAACGCCGTTTAAAAAAATTGTGGAGCAGTAATGACCGCACATGTATTAATGTTAAGTAGTTCTCGTCAGGGCGACGAAGCGTACCTTGAACATGCGAGAAGCCTTATTCTTGCACACTTAGGTGGCATTCGCGACCTACTATTTATTCCCTACGCAGCAGTGACACAGAGCTACGACAACTATGTTTCAGCTGTCGCAACAGCCCTGCCAGAATGTAATGTGACAGGGATTCATACCTTTGATCACCCTGTAAAGGCTATCAATAATGCAAAGGCAAATAATCAAGCCATTGTAGTAGGCGGCGGAAATACTTTCCATTTGATGCATACTATATACCAACAAAACTTATTAGAACCACTTCAGCACGCAATTGCTGAAGGCACGCCATATATTGGCTGGAGTGCGGGCTCTAATATTTGTGGGCAAAGCATTCGAACAACCAATGATATGCCAATTGTTGAGCCAGAAAGCTTTAATGCGCTCAATGTAGTCCCTTTTCAGTTGAATCCGCACTACAGCGATTATCATCCGCCGGGGCACAACGGTGAAACACGTGATCAGCGATTGGCTGAATTTACGGTGCTAAACCCTACCACACCCGTGGTAGCCATTCGTGAAGGTACCGCCCTTTCTTTGTCCCAGCAGCAATTAACACTGGTGGGTGAGAAAGGCGGGTTTATATTTTTAGGTAACGAAAAACGCCCGATAGCGCCAAATGAAAATTTAACAGAGCTTTTGAATAGCAGTTTGTAGCGCTTCTGTACTTGGCGCGCTTGAAAATGGCACTTCCAGCAGTAGCGGTGCTGGCATGACGTTTTTAAGCGTAGCCAAATTGTCATCGTATCTAGACATACAACCGGTGATATCGTTAGCTACCCAACCTACAATATTAAGTCCATCATTTTGAATTGCTTGCGCGGTAAGCAATGCATGATTTAGGCAACCCAGCTTCATACCCACCACTAAAATCACGTCCATTTTTAGACTGCTAACCACATCTGAAAGAAACAGCGTATCGGTTAGCGGTAAGCGCCAACCTCCCGCCCCTTCCATCAACAGAAGATCTGGGGTCTCTTGCTGCAGACGAACTAGCCCTTCAACCACAGCTTCACTGGTTAATGTCACGCCCGCCTCTTTTGCGGCAATGTGCGGCGCAATGGGCGGAACAAACGTAATAGGATTGATAGTACTAATAGGAAGTTTAATGCTACTTGCTTGCTGAATTTCTAATGCGTCTTCGTTTACCCAGTCGTTTCCCACTTTTTCACAGCCTGCCGAAATAGGTTTGTAACCTAAGCTCGTTTTTTTCGCGCTTTCAGCGGCTTTTAGTAGGTGACAGGTAACGTAGGTCTTACCTACTTCGGTATCGGTTCCGGTAATGAAATACTGCTTCATGGTTTCTCTATTCTGAAATGACACACTTTGTAAGTAAGGGGTAACACGCCATCGACAGCGCTAATATTTTTATAAGCTAGCGATAACTTCTTGATATCACTACGTGACAGCGATTGCTGTTTAGCTCCCGTAGCCCCCGCTCCTACGTTTTTAATTGAACGAAGTAAAGAAAGTACATCTTGGTGCTCATCAACATAATCTTTATTGATAAGGCGGCTAACCCGCAGCCCAGCCCCAAGAAACGAATTAAGCCACATCCTAGCTTCGGGTAAACGTGTTACCGCAGCAGGCAGTTGGGCAACACTTCTCGCTTTATGAAGCTCAGAAAAAGAACCACTTACCATAATGGCAATCTCTGCCATGCCCGAAGGCTTAAGTACTCGATAAAGTTCGCTAGCCACTGCTTGCGGGCTGTTACACCACTGCAATGCCATAGAGGAAAATACCGTACTAAAGCAACTATTTTGAAATGGTAGAGACTGTGCCGACCCCTGCTTAAAATTAACATCAGGGAAGCGGGCTTGTGCTTTGTCTACCATGCCTGGCGCAATATCTACCCCTGTGACGGTAGCGCCACGTTGCTGAAGTTCGTCACTATGGGTTCCCGTTGCACAGCCAATATCAAGTAAGTCGCCTTTTAAAGAAATAGGTAAGTTATTTAACCCTGTCTGCGCAATTTCGCGCTGAATATGCGCTTCGTGATCGTACTTATTTGCAGCTTTTGAAAATTGCTTCGCGACAACCGCTTCGCTTATACCGCTTTCTGATTGTGGGTCTAATAAACCATCGGAGTGACTAGCAGCATGCACTGCAACCGCGCCCTGTTTGCAAAGCGGCTCAGATAAATCTTGTTTAAGCGGCTGTGGCGCTTGTTTAGCTAAAGATTGCGGGCTCATGATATCGACTCCATCGCAAGGGCAATAGCGTCAACAAGTACGTCTATATCTTGCTGGGTATGGGTAGCGCTTAGTGTAATGCGCAATCGGTCTTCCCCTTTTGGTACGGTAGGGTAGCGAATAGCAGGGATCCATATGCCTCGACTTTTTAGGCCATCACTTAATGCTAAAGCGCGCTCAGGGCTGCCTACAATAATAGGTTGTATTGCGCTATGTGAATTAGCCAAGACTAAATCATGGTGAACATTTGAAGTGGCTCTGCCTGGCTTGTCTTTATTTAACGGAGCTTTATCCAATGGAGATTGGAGTGTGTGTCCAATTTCGTCTGCGTTTTTTAAATCACCATGTTGATCATGGCCAATTTGGGCACTAAACCGTTCACGAAAATACGCGATATTGTGATTCAACGCGTCGGTTCGACTTGAATCAGCGGCAATATGGGTTAACGAATACAATGTTGCTACTGCTTGGGCCGGCGGCATGGCAGTGGAGTAGACATAATGTTTGGCAAAATTAACTAGGTAATCAATGAGCGCTTGGCTTCCAGCTATAAACGCACCTGCGGTTCCCACGGCTTTGCCAAACGTCCCCATCACTATAGGTACGTCGGTTTGAGATAACGCCTGCGCTTCAATGCTGCCCAGCCCGTTTTCACCTAATACACCCATACCATGTGCATCGTCTACCATTAGCCATGCTTTGTTTTGCTTTGCTATAGCCACCATATCCTGCAATGGGGCACTGTCGCCGTCCATACTGAATACACCTTCAGTGACGACTAGCTTGTCACTGTTATTGGTTGTATCGGCCTTGTTCTGTAAATTAGCTAATAAATTGGATAGGTGAGCTAAATCGTTATGCCTAAAGCGACGCAACTTGGCCTTAGTTGCCATAGCGCCTTCAAGGAAAGACGCATGCATAAGCCGATCGGCAAAAATTTCACCGGAATGTTTACTGCCGGCCGCGGCACTTGGGTTTTGATTACTAGCACTTTGATTATTAGCGCCTTGATGATGAGTACCATTAAACAGCGCCATACATAATGCTTGGTTAGCCGCAAAACCCGAATTGAACAATAACGCAGCGTCTCGATTTAAGCCGTCGGCAATGTACGCTTCAAGGGCTAAATGCGCTTGAGTATGGCCCGTTACCAAGGGCGACGCGCCGCTACCACCGCCAAATTGCGCCAAGCCTTCTACCCAACTTTGCAACACACCTTCGTGTTGACGCATGCCAAGATAATCATTGCTGGCAAAATTTAAATAGTGCTCACCGTCAATGCAGATGATGTTGTCTTTTTCGTACTGCTGGCATACCCGCTTGCGCAGGTAACCTTGCTGAGCCCGCTCGGCTAAGCGGGCTTCAAGCCAATCGAAGGCCATTATGCCTCCGCGGGCTGCTGTTTTTGTTTACGCGGCGCACTAGCATCGTAAAATAAATCGCTAGCATCAGAGCCTTGCTCCTGTTGCTGTGCAATTTCTTCTTCTAATACTTGCTGATGTGCTTCATCAGAAAAATCGCGAGTACGTTCGGTGTTTATACCTAACTTCTTAAACAAGATAACGTCTTCGTGCGTGTCGGGGTTAGACGTAGTCAGTAACTTGCAACCATAGAAAATAGAGTTTGCACCGGCCATGAAGCATAGTGCTTGCATCTGTTCATTCATGGCCTCGCGGCCTGCCGACAAACGCACATGAGATTTAGGCATCATAATACGGGCTACCGCGATGGTGCGGATAAACTCGAAATAATCTAAATCTTCTAAACTGGCTAGTGGCGTACCTTTTACTTTAACCAACATGTTAATTGGCACACTTTGCGGTTGTTCCGGCAAGTTCGCCAACTGAATCAATAAGCTAGCTCTGTCGCCCGCGGTTTCGCCCATACCCACAATACCGCCAGAACACACATTCATGCCTGCCGCGCGTACGTTTTCAAGGGTGTTTAGCCTGTCTTGATAGGTACGAGTGGTAATGATATCGCCGTAGTATTCAGGCGAGGTATCAAGGTTGTGGTTGTAATAATCTAGACCAGCCTGTTTAAGCGCTACCGCTTGGTCGCGGGTTAACATGCCAAGTGTCATGCAGGTTTCAAGGCCAAGTTGTTTAACCTCTTCCACCATTTTTACAATATAAGGCATATCTCTGTCACGAGGGTTTCGCCACGCAGCCCCCATACAAAAACGGGTAGAGCCTACTTGCTTGGCTTCTTTTGCTCGTTCAATCACTTTTTCAATTTCAAGCAAGCGCTCTTTTTCTAAGCCGGTATCGTAACGCGCGCTTTGCGGACAATATTTACAATCTTCCGGGCATGCACCGGTTTTAATCGACAACAAGGTGCTTACTTGTACTTCGTTTGGATTGAAGTGTTGTCTGTGAACTACCTGCGCTTGAAACAGCAAGTCGTTAAATGGCAAGGCATATAGCGCCTCTACTTCGGCTTGTGACCAATCGTGACGAATTGTATTATTTTGCGCGTCAGGCGCTGAAGCCAGAGTCATTGACTGTCCTTTACTAATTAAGAATGCTGGCTTAGTCTATGCTGCAAACACGAGTTGTCAACTCTGACCATTTCAAAAGATTTACTAACGGTTGAATTTTGAACAATATAGATTTTGATAAAAAACACATTTGGCATCCTTATACGTCAGCAACCAACCCTTTGCCTTGCTATGAAGTGGTTGGCGCTAAAGGGGCAGAACTTACGCTTTCAACGGGCGACGTCTTAGTTGATGGCATGTCGAGTTGGTGGGCGGCTATTCACGGTTACAACCACCCTGTACTAAACCAAGCGGCGCACAGCCAAATAGATGCTTTTTCCCATGTAATGTTTGGCGGCATTACCCACCAGCCAGCTGTAGATTTATGCCGCACGCTACTAGACATGGTGCCGGATGGTCTTGAGCGGGTCTTTTTAGCCGATTCTGGCTCAGTCTCGGTAGAAGTAGCTATCAAAATGGCTATCCAATATTGGGCCTGCCAAGGCCGCCCTGAAAAATCGCGTATTGTAGCGCCACGCAATGGTTATCATGGCGATACGTTTGCAGCCATGTCGGTATGCGATCCGGTAAACGGCATGCACAGTTTATTTGAGAGTGTATTAAGCAAACAGCTTTTTGCCCCGGCTCCACAAACCCGTTTCGGTCAGACGTTCAGTGAAGACGATATTTTACCTTTAGCTGAACTGTTCGAAAAACATCATCACGAAATGGCGGCGCTTATTCTCGAGCCCGTTGTTCAAGGTGCGGGCGGTATGCGTATTTATCACCCTGAATATTTAAAACGCTGTAGGCAACTTTGTGATAATTACGACGTGCTATTGATTTGCGATGAAATTGCGACTGGATTTGGACGAACAGGCAAGCTATTCGCCTGTGAACATGCTGGCATTTCGCCAGACATTATGTGTTTAGGAAAAGCTATTACTGGCGGTTACATGACCCTAGCAGCCACCTTATGTACTGAAGATGTTGCATTAGGTGTTTGCCAAGGCTCACCTGGCGTATTCATGCACGGCCCCACTTATATGGGTAACCCACTTGCCTGCGCCGTAGCTAATGCTAGCTTGTCATTGATAAACGAAAATCACTGGCAGCAACAAATCCCGGCTATTGAGAAACAATTACACACTGAACTGTCAAAATGTGCCAATTTACCTTCTGTAGCCGATGTAAGAGTACTAGGTGCGATAGGTGTGGTTGAAGCTGTTCACCCGGTGAACGTGGCCGATATTCAGCGTCATTTTGTAAAGCAAGGCGTATGGATAAGGCCTTTCGGTAAGCTGGTATACATTATGCCTCCATACATTATTAGTTCAGACCAGCTCAGCAAACTCACCCATGCTATTTACACCTATTTAAGCCAGACAGTAAGGTGACTTAAAAGGTTAAAAACTAAGGTGAAATATAGGGGTAAAAGTTCAGGGTTGTCATGACTGGTTTAACAAAATTTATATGCTTTTAATCGCTGAAAAATAACGTCAGGTCAGTCACTTATATGTTCATACGCATTTTTGATAAAGTCGTTTTTGCAACACTGTTTGTTGCAGCCCTACAAGTGCCAATTTTAGCCGATCACTATCGCCAGTATTTGAGCGGCTATTACGATGCCACCCGTGAAGAGGTCTCTGCCATGTCTGCATTGGCGGAGCAACACGGCTATTCATCAGTAGGCGCAATGTTAAGTGCGCTAAAGCAAAACAGCGAAGCTGTGGTAAGGGCAGATGCTGAACGTAAATCAGCACTTTTCACCAAGCTCAGCCATATAGAACAAGGGATCAAGACCCTAGAGCACGGCCATTATTATGAAAAAGCTTGGTATATGGCCACTCCCTCAAACGCGTCTACGCTGCAAAAAGTGTTGGGCAATTTCAGCCCGTCAGTGCCACTTACGCCATCTTCCATTATTTTCAGCTTTATTACCGCTTTACTGATTAATTTATTATTGTGGAGCCCTTACCTTTGTTACTGCCAAGTCAGGCACTTGAAGCACAAGCCTCAGCACGCCAGCTATCGCTAACTCGCTGAGCCGCTCTGTAGCCGCAAAAAGCGCTTTGAATAATTTCTATGCAAATTTGGCACTTTCCATGCAACAACCTTAATACGAGTTTTCTTGTATACCCGTGAATAACCCACGAAAAAAACAAAAAAACGCAAGTATTATAGTTAGTTAAATAGTAAGGAAGAATAATTATGCCTACTGACGCACAATTACTTATTGGGAAAGTGTTGCAAATAAAAGACAAAATTAGTGCAAAACGTCATTGCATCCCTAACGAGTTACAGACTGAATGGAACGCACTTGATAAGAAAACAGCCTGCTTCGAAAGCACAGCCATTTTTAAATCTGCGGTGAAAGGTCAACATACCAGCAAGCAACTTGCCTACTCTGGTTCAGTTAAGGAATTATCAGGTTTAGTTAGCCGCTTGAACGCGCTAAATGAAGAAGTTACGATTGCGCAGGTTAAGCACTAACAAAGGCGCTGCTATTTTCTAACTCAAGCTTCTCAAACAAAGGTTCTCAAACAAAGGCTTTTAGGCTCTACCTTAGTTTTTGTTTCTTAGTGTTGTGAAAACAACTGCGCCTTTTATTATTGAAGCAATCTTGGCTATTGGGCATACCTTTGTAGCTACATAAGGCTTTAGAAATTAGTACTTAATATACCGGTTATTTACGTAGCAGCTTTTGTAGACAATAGCACTAACGTACGCACTTTGCGTGTACCGTAACTGGCTAAGCGAACAAAGTCGTCTCTTGCCACCGGAATGTGTTGAAATTCAACACGCTGACTTTCGTTTTGACTATTGCCTTCGTCAGCATCGGGATCGTGCAAGTAAAAGCATTGTTCATCGTAACTGGTAATAGCCACCCAATGTGGTGCTTTTTTCTTATCAAATGCATAGGTGCTTATTAAGCACACCACTGCTTTACCAGCATCTAGGGCCTGTTCTATAACATCAACCCGCCACTCTTCAGTAGCAATAGCCATATTGCTTTTTTGTGCTTGAAGCAAAAAGTCAGCTTCTACTTGCCCAACAATATGCTTTTTATGCTCACTTCTTACGCCATCTACAAACAATGGCAAAGGCTGGTTAATCAGAACTTCTGCCGTAAACCCTTCCAATTGTGCCGCTAGCGCCAATCCAATAGGGTGGCAACCGCCATGACCTGACGTCATAAATATTGTGGTCGCCGTACGCCAAATCGCCAATTCTTTTTGCTGGTTCATTCCATAGTTATTTTGCAACGAACACATGGCCATCATCAGTGCCGATGGCCCACAGGTAAATTCAGTCGTTTGCTGATACCAAGGGTATATAGCGTGAGACATGGCTTTCGATGTCACCAGTACCTTCTGCATACGCAAGGCATTTGAATGATCGTCGTAGTAATCAACGTACATACCGAACTGTTTAAAGCCTAGCCGTTGGTAAAGTGAAATAGCGTCCTTATTGTCTGCAGACACTTCCAGGCGCATAAAGCGCTTTCCCCTGGCTAACGCCTGCTCCCCTAGTCTCGCTATCAACTTTTCAGCGATTCCTAAACCACGGGCTTCGGGCAACACCGCAATGGAATACAACCGAGTAAGTTGTGTTCCTCTGCGCAGCAACAGTAATCCATAACCCGCTAGAGTAACTCCTTGTGCGGTGTGATGCTCGGCAATATAAAATTCAGCATGTTTGGCCGTAACGTAAAAACGAAAACGACGGACATTCAGCTTATCGCTTTTAAAGCATGTATTTTCAATGTGTTGTATTTGTTTCACATCATCTAACGTGGCTTTTCTCAATTGAACATTGTTAGCGGCATTCTTTTCAGCTTCATCCCCACCTTTATGTTCAGGTGCAAGTTTATTATATTCAGGCGCAAGTGCATTGTTCATGCTTATCGCCCTCGCCGCTCTAGTCTGTCAGCAAATTCTTGCATAACTAACTCATACAAGGCTTTGCCTAAATACTTATCTTCCACTCCAGCATCTATGCTCGGGTTGTCGTTTACTTCAATCACGTATACCTGATTGCCCGAATGCTTGATGTCTACACCGTATAAACCATCACCCACAACCTTTGCTGCTTTAATTGCTGCCTGCAATACCGGCTTCGGTACTTCAAAGGTTGGCATAGTGGTAAAGCCACCGGATGAAAAACGCTCGCCTTGATGGTGATAAATTTGCCAGTGATTTCGCGCCATAAAATACTGACACGCGTAAATCGGCTTACCGCCCAACATACCAATACGCCAATCAAACTCGGTAAAAATATATTCTTGAACCAGTACTAAGGCAGATTCTGCTAACATCTCGACTAATCGGGCTTTTAACACATCGCGGCTTTCTGCTTTGTGAACCCCCCTTGAAAACGAACTTTCTGGCAACTTCAATACCAAAGGTAAGCCGAATTCTTCAATAAGCTTATCGCAGGTTTCATCATCTGAATTCGACACAAAGGTGGCTTTCGGTGCCGGTACTTTTTGATAAGTAAACGCATCTTGTAAAAACACTTTATTGCAACAGCGCAATATAGACTGGGTATCATCCATCACTATCACCCCTTCTCGCTCAGCCGCTCTGGCTAAACGGTAGGTATGATGGTCTATCGCCGTAGTTTCACGAATAAATAACGCATCATAGTGCCCCAAATCTTCAGGCGACAAACGTGAAACCACATCAGCTCTAAAACCCACCTTCTCAGCCGCTTTTACAAAGTGACGAATGGCTCTTTCATCGCTAGGAGGCGTCGACTCATCAGGGTTAACTAAAATAGCCATGTCCCAACGAGTGCGCTTACTTACTTTAGAAGCACGCCACTGTTTCGTAGTGTAGTTTTCTAACTGTGCAATACACTGTTGCTGTTGTTTACTGTCTAGCGCGGTAAACGGCTTCGCAGCAATATCAGCAAAGCCAACCACATTATGTTTACCACTTACTTTTTTACCTTCCTTTTTGTCTGCACGGGAATCAGATACCGACAGGGTAAGTAGCAAAATTGGACACGGATATTTTTCAAACGCTTGACGGGCGACACGCTTGAAACGCTGATCTTTAACTTCACCAAAAAGTACTAATAAAGGTGCAGTAGGAATGTCAATTTCATCCACGGGTAGCGACAATGCAAAAGGCAGCCTATCCACACTGCGTGCTTCTGCTAGTCGTAGGTCGTTAATGGTATTTACACCGGGCAATACTAAATGGTTACGTGCCTGCGCTAGCAATGAACAATAGTACCCTTGGCTTAAATAGCGGGTAGTATCACACAGGTTTATCACCCGTATTTTTGGTTCATTAAGTTTCGGAAACTCCGCCAAGTAATCTTGAAAAGTAAGTACCGATAACGCTGTTTCGCTAAATGGCGCAACATCGTCAGCCACAATCAACGTATTGTGCATGTAATTCGCTTCTAAATAATATTAAGTAAGTTACAATTCGAGTGATGTGATATTTGAACGTAATATTCGCCACCACTGGAGTAAGAATGGCGCTGAGTTTACGCCGAAAGTGAAAATTGCAAAGTGAATTGAGCACGGCTTTTTTTCATCGTAAAGACAACGAAAACTAATCCAAAGAATTGGGTAGATATTCCCGCGTTAAAGGTTTCTAATTGGGCTAAAATTTTTGCCCAACACGAGTATAAATTAAGGTAAATCTTCAATTCTAGCTCGTACCGTGATGTATATTATTAACAGTTAAGCAGTGTTCTTAAAAAGAGCTCTGTCATAGATTTTCAGTAAAACGAGTTCAGTAAAAAGAGTTCAGTAGAATAACTAGGAGATTGTATGTTATTAGCCAGTTTAGCCATTCTTATTGGGCTACCGGTTTTGCTATGGAGTGCAGGTAAATTTGTAGGTGGCGCAGCATCTGTTGCCAATCACTTTGGCGTATCTCCACTTCTTATTGGTATGCTCATTATTGGTTTTGGAACGTCAGCCCCTGAAATCATTGTTTCAATCTTCGCAGCCATTCAGGGCAACTCAGGTATTGCGCTTGGTAATGCCTACGGCTCAAACATCGCTAACATACTGCTTATTTTAGGATTAACCGCGCTTATCAGCCCTATAGCGGTTAAATCGAACATTATTAAAAAGGAAATTCCGGTACTACTGGGCATTACCTTTTTTGCCTCTTGGCAGGTGCTAGACCAAACGGTATCAAAGGATGATGCTTTCTCATTACTAGGCCTGTTTGTATTGCTTATTTCTTGGAGTATTTGGCACGGTATGCAAGGCAGTAAAGATAAACTCGCCGATGAATACAGCGAGGAAATCAATGCCTCAGAAGGTACTATTAAAACCCATATAATTTGGTTAATTACAGGCCTACTGCTATTAGTGGCAAGCTCTCGCATGCTGGTTTGGGGGGCTGTTGAAGTAGCTACCTACTTTGGTGTTAGCGATACCATCATTGGCTTAACTGTTATTGCGATTGGTACTTCGTTACCTGAACTCGCCTCCTCTTTAATAGCGGTGAAAAAAGGTGAGCATGACTTAGCCATAGGTAATGTTATTGGCTCGAATATGTTTAATACGTTAGCTGTTGTGGGTATTGCAGGTACTATTCAGCCTATGTCGGTCAGTGCCGATTTCTTGTATCGCGATGTAGTGGTGATGCTAGCAGCCACCGTAGCACTGTTTGTATTTTGCATTGGCTACAAGCGCCAAGGGCGCTTAAATCGAGTAGAAGGGGGCGCATTTGTGGCAGCTTACGCCATTTACACCTATTGGCTTATTAGTATCGCCTTTATGTAGCGGCTCCCATAGTAGTGGCCAGTGTAATAAGGCTAATAACAGCTATGCTGGCCAATACGAACAAATTAAAACCGAATTGATCGCCCTGTCGCCTGCTTCGGCGGGCGCGCATTACAATACTCACCAAGCTCACCAACAAACACACTTGCAGCATAATTTGCATGGCTTTCACATATTCAGCCGACCAACCTGTGTCGCCTTCAATGCCCCAATATTCTTGAACACCACTGATGAAATCGGGGCGCGCGAAGTGAAATAGAACCAGGGTTACGACCAATGCTAACCATCCTAGTACATTCAGGGCCAGCATCACGCGAAAGAAATTCGTTTCGGTTCTAGGTCTTGAACGTCGCTCTTCAACACCGTACGGATTATATTTATTTCCCATTTGTCACTCTGTTCTCTGGCATCCCGCTTTAGGTTGAGTATACTAGCGTGCTATTGGATTATGCGTTATTAGCGGTATTTATTTTTAGTCCTCTTGTAAACGCCATTCTCGCGTTTTTAAAATGACTAAGTGCTATCTCGCTTTTTCAGGATGAAAATTCTAAAACATGCTGAATTATCGGCAAAAAATCCAAAAGATTGACGTAAAAACCATTATTAGTGCAAATGCACATTGTTGTTGCGTGTGGATAATGACACAAAACAGCATAAATCAGTGAGACGGAGAAATTAACATGACGCATGCGCCCGTTGTCGACGTGCTTAAAGGTAAGTACGCAGTTGGCGAATCGGTAACCGTTAAAGGTTGGGTAAGAACACGCCGCGACTCTAAGGCTGGGTTATCTTTTATAGCACTACACGATGGTAGTTGCTTTGACCCTATTCAAGTGGTAGCACTGAGTTCTCTGTCAAATTACGCTGACGTACAGCGTTTAACAGCAAGTTGCTCACTATCGGTAACGGGTGTGGTAAAAGCATCCCAAGGCCAAGGCCAATCGGTAGAAATTGAAGCAACTGAGGTTGAGGTATTAGGCTGGGTAGAAAACCCAGATACCTACCCAATGTCAGCTAAGCGTCACAGTATCGAGTATTTGAGAGAGTACGCTCACTTGCGCCCTCGTACTAACGTAATTGGTGCGGTAACCCGTGTGCGTAACTGCTTATCACAGGCCATTCATCGCTTCTTCCACGAACGCGGCCACTTTTGGGTATCAACCCCAATTTTAACCGCAAGTGACACAGAAGGCGCTGGTGAAATGTTCCGCGTATCTACATTAGATATGATGAACTTACCACTAGACGACAAAGGTAACGTTGATTACTCAGAAGATTTCTTCGGTAAAGAAACTTACCTTACCGTTTCGGGTCAGTTGAACGTTGAAACTTACTGTACAGCTATGTCTAAGGTTTATACCTTTGGGCCTACTTTCCGCGCAGAAAACTCGAACACATCTCGCCACTTGGCTGAATTTTGGATGATTGAGCCGGAAGTCGCTTTTGCTGATTTGAGCGATATTGCTCAGTTAGCTGAAGATATGCTGAAATATGTATGTAAAGCCGTACTTGAAGAGCTGCCAGATGACATGAACTTCTTTGCTCAGCGCATTAAAAAAGATGCCGTTGAACGCTTAGAAAAGCTAGTGAGTTCTGACTTTGTTCGCATGGACTACACAGACGCTATCGACATTCTACAAAACTGCAAAAAGACGTTCGAATTCCCTGTTGAATGGGGAATTGATTTATCTTCTGAGCATGAGCGCTATTTAGCCGAAGAACATGTTGGCGCGCCTATCATTATGCAAAACTATCCTAAGGATATTAAAGCATTCTATATGCGTATTAACGACGACGGTAAAACCGTTGCAGCTATGGACGTCCTTGCACCAGGTATTGGTGAAATTATTGGTGGTTCGCAGCGTGAAGAACGTCTTGATGTTTTCGATGCCCGTTTGGAAGAAATGGAATTGTCGAAAGAAGACTACGCTTGGTATCGCGACCTTCGCCGTTATGGCACCGTACCTCATTCTGGTTTCGGACTAGGTTTCGAGCGCTTGGTTGCTTATGTGACTGGTATGCAAAACGTACGTGATGTTATTCCATTCCCACGTACACCAGGTAACGCAAGCTTCTAAATGTCGGAAATCTTGTTTATGTAAAGCCAGCACCTTGTGCTGGCTTTTTGTTTTCTGCAGTCAGCGTTTCTTACCACTCATCACTTCACGCTATTTTATTAAGGCGTTATGCCATTGCCAATCGCTGCTGAGCGACACGGTATTACCGTATAGGAATAGCCAATATCATTATTTTCTAAAAGGCTGATAGTTAAAATTTCATAGTCGTTCAATTCCACAACTCGTGTACCTTCGGGGTTAGCGCAGCGAGAGAACTCATCAGCTTCATAATGGAAGATAAACTCAGCAAGCAATTGCATCTGCATAAGTCGAAACTTAGCACTTTGAGCAGCAAGGTCAAAGCTAACCACTTTTTCATCTTCGGTTGAGCCTGGCGAGGTAGCATCTGGTAATGCTTTTGAATCGGCTTCGAGAACTGCAGAAGATTTACGCTCAGCTTCAAATTCCGCCTCAATCAGCCCTTTTAAATTATTAGCAGCGTCAGCCAACCTAACCGTTTTTTTTGCGTTGCCGATTTGGGCATCATTCACACCTTTATCTTCAACTTCAGAGCTGGTCGACACGACTTCAGAGGGCGTGTCTGAGAAAAAGCTCACCACCCCCGATTCCATCGACACTTCTAACACCTTTACCAATATCAATATCGTCCATACGTAGCGGACTAAAGCAGTGGTGAACACAAACCGGTAGTCTGGCGCATGCCATAAGCCATGAACGCCAAAAGGCTTTAGCAGCAGTAATGCAATTAAGTACAGCGGCATGACTAATTGAACAAGTACCAGCGCTAAGAGCGTGGTGATAAAAAACCAGCTTGGTAGCATGAGGATAATGGCGAAATTATGACTGTAAGGCAGTGATGCTGCGCTGACACCCGAAACGCTATTCACTAATCCACTTGCCGAAGCCAACGCAAAATTGGCGATTACAGCATAAATGAAAAGGATCAAAGCTTTACCTGGTAAGCTATTCCATACCACCATGAACCTTGGCCAGAATTCATGAAGAATGGCAATCGTCACCAATGCGCCAATTACGATGTTAAAGAAAACACCCTGAATATCGAAAAACAGTACACTAAAATACACCAAGGTTGCAGCAGCATAACAACGCTGCGCCAAATTCAGGCTTTTCCAAAACGTTGTTCCCCTTGAAGATCGTTTTAGTAAGCCACGCTCGATTACGCGCTTAAATACCCCAAAGCGGCGCTGGATTTGAATTTTTATGTTCATGTAATGTCTTATGTTGTGATTATTTTTAGTTGTACTTCTCAGCGAAGCTTCCCGCTAACCGTGGAATACGCTATTCTGTTAACAATTACAATTCAACGGTTTAACCGTCGTTTTTATAGTTTGGGTATACATTCCGGCTCTAAGGCTTGGATCTACAGTTCGATGTTTCCATTTAAAATAAGGTAGTCGTTTTCTTACCCCTATGGCTGAAGGTAATAGGTTAACCCTCGTTTGCGAACAATGCCATCATCGCGTTGTATTGCCAGAATTGAATCATCGAGAACGGGCAGTATGCCCTCGATGCCATCATACCTTGCTCACATTTAAGAGAAATGCGAGCGAGCGGCTTTTGGCGTTTTCAATAAGTGCGTTTGTGTTCTTGGCCCTATCCCTACCTTTTAACTTTTTGACTTTTAAATCAAGTGGTCAGAAGCATAGTATCGATCTTCCCGGTGGTCTTTCTGTTTTAATGGAAAATGACTATTTATCGTTGGCTATTATTACCGGATTAGCGACGTTAATTTTACCCGGCATGGTGCTTTTAGGTTTTATTACCCTTGGGTTAGCACATTTAAACAATGCAAGAACCCCATTTATTAAGCGAATGTTTTATTGGGTAAGAGCCTTGCTACCGTGGAGTATGGCCGAGATATTCTTAGTTGGAACATTAGTTAGTTTGATAAAAGTCTCCGAACTCGCCGATGTAGCTATTGGTATGTCTTTTTACGCTTTTATTGGTTTTACCGCATTTATGGCTCTTTCTATGTCGAACTTTGACAGTACAGGGTTTGCGTTGTGGCTGCACGAAGGCAACTTACCACCGCCAAAACCTTTAGAAGAAAAACAAGCCAGTGGCAGTATACAACGCACTTGGGCGCTGCTACTTACATCAACTATTTTGTATATCCCCGCTAACGTATTACCTATCATGCGAACTGAATTTTTTGGTCAAGAAACCCCAAATACCATTATAGGCGGCGTGATCACGCTGTGGGAGGGGGGCTCCTACCCCATCGCCATTATTATTTTAGTGGCCAGCGTAGTGGTACCAGTCGCTAAAATTATCATTCTGTGTTGGTTGAATCTAAGTGTTCAACTGGGCCGAACAGGCTCTACACAATTACGCATTCGCTATTACCGCATCACCGAAGCAATTGGACGCTGGTCTATGATTGATGTTTTCGTTGTCGCGGTATTGGTTGCATTGATTCAAATGGGTAATACACTTTCTATTTTCCCTGGCCCCGCAGCGCTTGCGTTTTGCGCGGTGGTCTTTACTACGATGATAGCCGCGATGACATTTGATTCACGGTTAATTTGGCAGCATTGGAAACAACTACCATGACAGAAGAGGCAAAAGTTACGTCCACAAAATCAATCTCTCGTATATGGATCATTCCCATATTAGTAGTCGTGGTTGGTGGCTGGATGGTTTATCAACAATGGAAAAACCAAGGGCCTCTAATCACCATAGAGTTACAATCTGCCACTGGCATTGAAGTTAACAAAACCCCAATCAAAGTGCGGGATTTAGATGTGGGGCAAGTGAAAAAAATTACGCTTAAGCCTAACTTGGACGGTGTATTAGTAACTGCGCGCATCGATGCCAATGCATCTCACCTACTTACCGATAAAAGTGAATTTTGGGTGGTGGCCCCGCGAATTAGTTTTTCAGAAGTGTCCGGTCTAAACACCTTACTCTCTGGTAGTTATATCGCCATGGCTGCGAATGACAGCGGTAAAGAACAGCTCAATTTTATCGCCCTCGAGCGCCCTCCGGTAACACCTGCTGGCACACCTGGATTACACGTCATTCTGCAAAGCGATGATGAGTTTGCTTATAAACCAGGCGACCCCATCATTTACAAAGGCTTCAAAGTCGGTGAGTTTGAAGATGCGGTCTTTAATATTGAAGAACGTGTGGTGTACTACGATGCGTTTATTGAAGCCCCCTACCATAAGCTTGTTACCGAGAATACGCGTTTTTGGGATGTGAGCGGCGTAAAGCTTAAGCTTGAATCAAGCGGCGTAAAAATGGAAACCGGCAGTTTAGAAACCCTGTTAGCCAACGGTATTACCTTTGGTGTACCTGAAGGGGTTCAAATTGGTGAGCAAGTGGTAGAGAACGCGTTTTTTACTATTTACGGCGATATTGCTACTGCCTCCAATGCACGGTACAAGCTTACCGCCGAGTATGTGCTTTTAGTTGATGAAAGTGTTCGTGGGCTTACCGTAGGCGCCCCCGTTGAATACCGAGGTATTGAAATCGGTAATGTAACGGCTATTAACTCGTTTCCTGCCGTGGAAGGCAACATACTTGAACGGGATTATCCCATCCCCGTCATTATTAACATCTACCCTGGAAAAGTCAGACAGCCGGACACAGAAGAAGGCTTGAATGCCATCAAACAAACCATACGCAATTGGCTTCGTAAAGATTTAAGGGCTACCCTCCGAATGGGTAATGTACTCACCGGTGGTCTTTTTGTAGACTTACAGCACGTTTCAAAACCTGACGACAGTGATGAAATAGCGGTGCTGAACGGTTACGAAGTGATCCCAACTGTATCTAACGAGTTTACGCAAATTACGCAAAAAGCAGATGCGATTTTAGACAAGATAAATCAACTGCCTTTGGGTGACATGGTATCAAACGTATTATTGGCCGTGGAAGATATGAAACTGGCTGCGCAGTCTGTTGAAACGGCGAGTGATGACTTTGATTTGCTTATTGAAAATGTAGATACAGAGCTGCTTAACACTAACTTAAATCAAGTATTGATAAGCTTAGACAGCTTGTTAAAAAACTACAGCGAAGGGGGCTTGAGCCAGTCTGAAATCAAAGAAACGGTAGATACTATGCAAGATACTATGCGTAATCTTCAGCCTTTGTTATTAAAGCTGAATCAGTCACCGAATAGCTTAATTTTTACTGATAGCAATAGCTCTGGTATTGAACCAAAAGCGAAAAATTAGCGAAGTAGAAACTTAGTCAACTAAGAACTAAAATACGTATAAGGCTTCTGGGTTTGCGTGGGCAAGTAAATGCCAACCTAGAAGCGGCTGAGCTAAGCGCTATCTATGTACTGTAAGGATAATAATGAACACTTTTATTAACAATAGGAATGCGCTGGTTTGCAAAGTTATTAGAGCAAGATTAATTTTCGCTGCTTTTCTTGGCGCTTCACTAGTAGGCTGTGCTTCATCTGGCAGCGCACTGCAATATTACTTGCTACATTCAACGACTTCGTCTTTTGCAAATGAGTATGAAACTCCCCCCCATCGTTTATTAATAAATAAGATTATCCTTCCCGACTATCTAAAACAGCGTGGCCTTGTTTATCAAACCAGCTCTACCAGTTTACATATCGCGACTGATCACCTTTGGGCCGAGCCACTTGATGAGGGTATTACTAAGTCATTAAAAGCATCGTTGCGCTCCCAAGGTGTAATGTTAGTTACCCACAATATGAATGCAAAAGAGGCTAATGACTATTTAACCCTACAGATAGACGACTTTATCGCGACATGGCAAGGCGATATTATTCTGAGCGGTCAATACACTGTAAAACATATCGACGAATCGCAGTCAGCAACGGATTTTGAGTACACACTCCCCCTTGCAGTTGATGGATTCCCTGCAAGTATCGAAGTGATGCGAGAAGCTATTCATGCCTTGGCGGAAAATATCGCTAGCGAAGTCACAAAGGGATAACCCTATTTTTATGATTAGTGCCATTAAAAAGTTTGTAGACCTTGGAACCGACGCATCTCTGTCTGACGATCTAAATCGTCGAATCAGAGTCGTTAACATGTTCTCTGCGGTTGGGATGACCGTGACTTTTTTACTTGGGTTTCGGGCACTGTTTGCACAAGAAACATTCTTAACCTGCGTGTTATTTTCTGCCACCATACTGTTTGCAATATCTCATAAACTACAAGCAATGATAGGGGCAAAGCGAGGCAGTTTCATTTCTGCTACCGTTTTAATTGCCTGTCTAATGTCACTTATGCTGATACTAGTCGTGACTGGTGGTAGTGAAAATACGGGGCCTCTTTGGATATTTACCGTTCCCTCCGTCACCATGTTTTTTACCGGTTTTCGCCGGGGGCTAATGGCGCTAACAGGTTTTGCCGCAGTTATTATTGTCATATTTTTTACACCCGATAATGCCTTATTGGCGACAGAGTATTCTTTCGAGTTTAAAACGCGTATTGTTTATACTTTCATCACGGTTTCTTTCCTATCCGCAGTTTATGAATATAGCCGTCAACGTAGCTACAATACGGCCGTGTACCTGAGCGAACAGTTCAAACGTCAAGCCAGATACGACCCCCTTACCACCATTTTAAACCGTAGAGGCGGGCAGCAGCAGCTTGAGCAAGAACTCAGCAGAATGCAGAGAAACAAAAAACCATTTTCTATCGCGCTCGCTGATATCGACCGCTTTAAATCTATAAATGATACCTTCGGACACGATGCGGGTGACGAGGTTTTAAAAAAGGTTGCCAGCGTTTTCAGCAGTCGCTTGCGCGCTCAAGATGGTCTATCACGATGGGGCGGCGAAGAATTTTTATTTATTTTTCCAGAAACCAATGAGCAAGATGCGAGAATGGTGACTGAACAAATAAGAGAAAACCTGAGTGCTAATGCCATTCCGGTTGATAACAAATCGCACCGTGTTACATCAAGTTTTGGGGTGTGCGAGATTACGCCGTCTATGACACTCACTACTGCGTTAAACTTGGCCGACCAAGCGTTATACCAAGCAAAAAATGACGGTAGAAATAAAGTATGTACCGCAACAGAGCACAAGCGTAAAAGTAGTCGCTAGACTAATCAACCAAAGATATTCCCTCCCTCAATCCCCTTACGTATGCAAGCATTGGTCTCCCTGAGTCTTTACATTTATTGACTCACGTTTAGTTACAATTGATGAATAACTTAGACACAGTTTGTCGTTAAACTCCACTCAGCTAATTTTTTTAAAAAGACCCGATTATGAAATGGATGAAATTCATACTTCCCGTTGCCATCTTGGTAGTAAGTTACTTTATAATGAAAGGCATTGAGGCCTCTGCCTCAGATTCAGCCATAACTGAAGCGGTAGACACCCGTCCCACCGTCACTATCGAGCACATTGATGTTGAAAGCTCTGTCATCACATTATCTTCATATGGGGAAGTGCAGCCACTAGAAAGTACAAACCTTGCTGCTCAGGTCTCGGGTGAAGTCGAGTCTTGGAACCCCAAATTTGTAAGTGGCGGACTGGTTCGACGAGGTGAAGTATTATTCTCGGTTGAAAAAGATGCCTACGAGGCAGCGCTATTACTCGCGCAAGCTAACCTTTCCAGTGCGCAGGCCCAATTAATTCAAGAGCAAGCTCAAGCGGATGTAGCGGCATTAGAAGCTAAATCTATGCCTGATGCGAGGATCACCGACTTGTATCTTAGAAAGCCACAGGTTATGAGTGCACAAGCGGCGGTTAAATCGGCAGAAGCTCAGCTCAAAATTGCCAAGCGCGACTTAAATAACTGCGAAGTAACTGCCCCTTATGATGCCCTTATTATTTCCAGAGAGATCAGTACCGGCGATTATGTTACCCAAGGCACTACCGCGGCGGTTATCAATAATATTGAGCAGGCAGAAATCACCTTTCCTATCGCGGGATTCGACCGGGTATTTTTAGATGAAAACACCCTAGGAACAAAAGCGATACTTGCCCTTGACGATGTAAGCAAAACGCAAGTTACCGCCACAATTCATCGTGACACGGGCGTTATCGACAGTGCCACCAGAATGACCCATTTTGTAGCCAGAATTGAAGACCCTTACGCCCTGAATGCAACTAAACCTATCGTGAAATTCGGTACCTATACCACGATAAGTTTTGAAGGTAAGACGCTAGAAAATGTATACCGTATTCCTCAAGAATTAGTCACCAACCGCACGCTTTGGACAATAGATGAAGAAAGTAAGTTGGTCTCGAAAAAAATTCAGGTTATTCGTGAAGATGGAAGCGACTTTCTTATTCAAGGTACTTTTAACCCGAACAAAGTGGTGATGTCTTTACCTGAATACCCTCAAAATGGCATGGAAGTAAAAGTCATCGATAACAGCGCTGGTTTTGCGGCGAACAGCGACACCGCGAAATAGGAGCGCCACCATGAATAAAACGAATTCAGAAACGGGTATCATCGCGTGGTTTGCCAATAACGCAGTAGCCGCTAACCTATTAATGATATTTATCATTTTGATGGGCCTTGCCAGTTATTTTACCATTCAGCGCCAAATGTTTCCCAACATCGAAATAAACTACATTACGGTGTCGGCACAATATCCTGGGGCATCTCCCCAAGAAATAGAAGAAAGTATTCTTATTAAGGTAGAAGAGGCGCTAAAAGACGTTACCGAGATTAAAAGAACGGTAGCCCGTGCGTTTCGTGATTCTGGAACCGTTACACTTGAAATCGATACCGCTGAAGAACTTACCGATGTACTCGATAAAGTTAAACTGAGAGTTGACGGTATTGCTACCTTCCCTGCGGGAATGGAGCCGGTAAATATATCGCAAATTGAGTTTCAACAAGACGTGATTGAAATGCCATTGGTGGGCGATTTACCCCTTCCCGAACTTAAGGTCATCGCCAATGAGATTGAAGATGAACTGCTTCAACTAGGCAACGTGTCCTTAGTAGAAGTGTCTACACCCAGTGATGAAATTGCCATTGAAATAAAGCCAGAAATGTTGCGTAAATACAGCCTTAGCATTGCCGATGTTAGCCGTGCAATAAGCAACTATTCTACTAACATATCAGCCGGTCAGCTCCGTACTAATGCAGGCATCATTTCTGTTCGGGTAGAAAACCAGTATTACAGCGGAAATGAGTTTGCCCAAATTCCCGTTAAGATTGGCACTGCAGGGGCCAAAGTCACTTTGGGTGACATTGCTACAATTAAAGATGGCTTTACCGAAGGCGAACGATACTTTAAATACAATGGTAAAAACGCCATTTACATGTCGGTAAGTGCGACTAAGTCGCAAAATACCATCCCCGTGGCTAACACGGTGAAAGCCTATATCGAGCAAAGAAATAAAACCCTTCCCAATGGGGTGAGCTTAGAAATATTGGTAGATATGACCTACTACTTGAATGCTCGCTTAGATATGATGCTTAAAAACCTGTTTCAAGGCTCCATTCTTGTCGCCTTGATGCTAACCCTATTTCTACGTTTCAAGCTGGCCTTGTGGGTAATGGTAGGCTTACCGGTATGCTTCTTAGGTGCTGTTATGCTAATGCCGATATTTGGCATCAGTATTAATATTCTTTCGTTATTCGCTTTCATTATGGTGCTAGGTATTGTGGTAGACGATGCCATCGTCATAGGGGAAAGTGCCTATACCGAAATAGAAAGCAAAGGCGGCGGCATTGATAACGTAGTACGGGGCGCAAAGCGTGTTGCTACGCCAGCTACATTCGGTGTTTTGACCACCATTGCCGTGTTCGCTCCGTTTACCCTAAGTAGCGGCCCTGAAGGTGCCTTCTTCTACAATATCGCAATTGTGGTTATCTTTTGCTTAGCGTTCAGCTTAGTTGAATCGAAGCTAATACTACCAGCACATATTGCCCATACACACTTTACACCGATTAAAAAAGGAAGCTGGCGGGATAAATTTAACACCCGATTCTACAGCTTTGTAAACGGTCCTTATAAACGCACCGTTGAGCGCGCGTTAAAGTGGCGTTGGGCGGTGTTTTTCCTATTCTTTGGGATATTGATGATTAGTATCGGGCTAATCAACGCAAACTATGTGCGAATGGTGCCTAATCCGAAAGTGCCTCATGACTTTCCTAGCGTTCGCATTGAAATGAATGAAAACGTGTCAGATACCGCCACCATCATAGCGTTAAAAACGATAGAACAAACTATTTTAGACGTTGAAGAACAAGTTATTGAAGAGTTTGGCACCGGTATGATCCGCGACAGACTGGCCTTCAACAATGAGCGTACCCAAGGCCAAATTCTGACTCCGTTGGTGCACGAGGACAAACGCCCTATTGATACCTTCGAGTTAGCAAGGCGCTGGCGAGAAGCCATACCGGACATTCCCGGTATGAAGTCGTTCACCGTGATAGACGATGTGAATGGCGGAAATGGTGATGATGGTGAATTTGGCTATCTCTTATTCGGCCCTGATATCAACACATTGAACGCTGCAGGTTTGAAGTTTATTGAAATGCTTCAACAACAAGATGGACTATTTGACGTTAGTTCAACCATAGATCCTGCCAGCAAAGAAGTGCAATTAGTTATGTTGCCGGTGGCCTATGACCTAGGTTTAACCCTTTCTGACATTGCCTCTCAAGTTGGCGCTAGCTTCTATGGCGGCGAAGCACAACGCGTTATTCGTAATGGCGAAGAAGTGAAGGTAATGGTGCGCTATCCCGAACTTACCCGTGAGCGTTTTGCTGATTTGAAATATACCGTTATCAAAACACCTGAAGGCCGTGACGTATTGCTTGGTGACATTGCGTTATTGGAAGAAAAACCTGGCATCAGTTACATTCGTCGTGAAGGTGGATACCGTAGCGTGTATGTGTGGGGCAATATAGATGAAGAGGCGGTAGAGCCGAACGAAGTGGTAGAACAGATTAAGGAAAAACTACTTCCTCAGTTACAAGAAGAATTTCCATCAGTGATGACCGAGCTTGGCGGCGATATTGAAGAACAGCAAGCGCAGCAAAGTGAACAATTATTGTTTTTCTTAGCCGCGATGATTATGGTCTATATTCTTCTGGCCGTACCGCTTAAAAGCTACGGGCAACCGCTTATCATAATGTCGGTTATTCCATTTAGCTTTACTGGGGCTATATGGGGTCACTTCTGGCTCGGCCTAGATTTAAGTATGATGTCTACTTTTGGTCTGATAGCCGCCGCTGGTGTGGTGATAAATGATTCCCTAGTAATGACAGACTTTGTTAATCAACGCCGCGCACAAGGTTACAGTGTTAAAGAAGCGGTAACAGAAGCTGGCAGTGCGCGCTTCAGGGCTATCACACTGACTTCGATTACTACCTTTGCCGGTGTACTGCCGATTATGTTTGAAAGTAGCCTACAAGCGGCGTTCGTCGTACCCATGGCCGCCGCACTCGGTTTTGCCGTACTTTACGCCACACTGGTCACATTAATTTTAGTGCCTTGCTTGTACTTAATCATGCTCGACTTAGCCGTACCGTTTTCGTGGATAAAACGTAAAATCTTTCGTAGATCTCGTGCAAATGATTCTGAGGTGGAGGTTGAGATTGAGTATGGCAACTAGGTAAGATTTTTTAACGTCTAACAATATTCCCACTGGTGTATAGCGGTGGGAATATTAAGACGCAGAAAGAAAATATTGTGGGGTTCACTAGTATGCTGATTAGCTTCGCAGCCTTATTGCATCTGCTTTGAACTAAGTGTTCACGCCATAACGACAAAGTATCAGTTCAGTCACGCCTTTTGCAATTTGCAACTTACGCGCTTCAGAAAGTGGGTCTTCTAACTTAAACAGTTGTGGCCAAAAGCACTGCCCTTTTACCAGGCTATCCATCTCTTCAACCACTTGCTCAATGTCATCAAAAGCCATACGGTTGTCTTTTTTTGCGGCTTTTAACCACTTATGCATCGCTTTTTCTTGGGCTTGAAGTTGGGCAACTTCATCTTTTAAACGATTGGGCTCATAAAAAAAATGGCCAATAGCAACACGGGCCAACTCTAAGTGTTCATCCCCGCTCATAAAGTTGATGTCGGCCATAATCAGGTCGGTGAGTTGGTCGGCCAGCAAGACCTCAGGATCATAAGGCGCACCTATATCAACAAGCGCCGATTGCCACTGCTCTTTAATTAGGTGCATTACCAGCTCTTCCTTTGCTGAGAAATGGTTGTACACTGTTCTTTTAGACACGTTCGCTAGTTCAGCCAGCTTATCCATGCTGGTTCCGTTAACGCCAAATTCCTGAAATGCTTGCTTCGCTGCTTGAATAATAGCATCTCGCTTAACATCACTTCGGGTACGTGTAGCACTAGTCATAATTTTACTGTCTAAAAATAATATGCGGTCATTTTACACTGCGCAGTTTACTTTTCAATGCATGATCTCTAAAATGCACCGCACAGTTTACTTTAATTATAGGTGAATATAGTCGTCTATACTGTATTCACCACAAATACGGATCGATAATTTCCTATGCCCATTTCGCGAATTCGTCACCTTGTTGCGTTTACTGCCTTGTCTGTTCTTACCCTTGCTGGCTGTACATCAGAGGATGACATACAAAATAAAACGGTAGCCCCCCGCTATGTGAAACTTGCCGAGGTGAGCACGGTTCCTGCATTTGATGAATTTACCTTTCCGGCAGTCGTTTCTGCGGTAAAAACGGTGGATCTTAGCTTTGAAGTATCAGGTAGATTAGTTCAAACCGACTTAACGACAGGTAACGATATTGAAGAAGGCAAGCTGTTAGCCACGATTGACAGACAACCTTTCGAACGCCGTGTTGACGAACAACGCACCCGCTTGGAACAGTCTAAACGCGAATTGGACCGTATTGAAAAGATGTATGCGCAAAAACTGGTTGCGCAAAGTACCCTTGATACTGCAAAAACCACCTACGAATTAGCTGAAATAGAACTAAAAACGGCAAAGCAGGATTTAAGTTATACCCAATTATATGCACCTTTCGATGCCAAGGTTTCTCAGCGTCTTGTTGAAAATAATAGCTTTGTAGCCGCCGGAACGCCTATTGCTCGATTACAAGATGTCTCTAAAATTTACTTCAATATTAACGTGCCTGAAAGGCTACTCACCGCGAACCTTAATCGTGGAATAGAGCAAGCTAGTGCATCGTTAACGACAGAAGAAACACAGTGGTATCCAGTTAATTATGTAGAGCACAACACTCAGCCCGACCCTGTATCGCAAACTTACGAAGTCGTCTTTGCTATGGAGCCACGTGCAGATTTACCTCTTACGCCAGGCGCTCGCGCTGTTGTGAAAGTGAGCTTACAGGGTTCACCATTTCCTGACGGTGTTGTTGTCCCAGTACAGTCGTTAGTGGGTGACAAAGCCTCAGGTTTTGGGGTTTGGGTATATAACGAAAGCAGTAAATTAGTGAACAAAGTTAGCGTTACTGTTGAACACATTCACGAGGATTTCGCAGTACTAAGTGGTTCATTAGCGCTGGGTGAAAAGGTGGTTGCAGCAGGCGCAACTAAAATGCGAGCAGACATGAAGGTTCTTCCTTACGAGGGAGAAAAGTAAGTTATGGATATCGCTCGTTATTCAATTGATAAACCCGTAAATGTATGGCTAATGGTGGTGATACTGCTGTTGGGCGGTATTATTGCAATGACCAATATTGGTCGTTTAGAAGACCCAGAATTCACGATTAAACAGGTGAAGGTTTACACCAGCTACTCTGGCGCTGGCGCAGAGAAAGTGGAACGGGAAATTACCGAACCATTAGAAATTGCTATCCAGCAAATGCCGCAACTAAAAGAACTCACATCAATCTCTTCGCCAGCCTTATCTGAAATTACTGTCGAAGTTAAAAGCAACTATGACAGTACTGAACTTCCACAAATTTGGGATGAACTTAGGAAACGTTTACGAGACGCCGCTACATCCTTGCCGACAGGTGCACAAGACCCTGTAGTTTTTGATGACTTTGGTGACGTTTACGGCCTTTACTACGCTTTGAGCGCCCCCGACTTTACCACCAGTGAATTACGGGAATTTGCGCGCTTAATTCGCAGAGACTTATTAACCACAGATGGGGTAGCAAAAGTCACGGTAAGTGGTGTGCAAACCGAACAGATAGTTGCCTACGTGAATCCTTATCAGCTTGCCGGATTAGGTATTTCCTTTCCTGATTTAACCTCGCTGTTTGAAGATAACTTGCGCCCTTTTAATGGTGGAAGAGTGTTGGTAGATGAAAAGAATGTACGATTAATCGTAGAGCGGGCACCAGATAAAATTAAAGAAATATCTAACCTTTCGTTAGTTATTCCAGGTACCAATCGCTCTATTCGCGTTTCCGATGTCGCCACGCTTAAATTAGAGCCTGCAGATATCCAGTCACAACTTATTCGTTATAATGGCGAAGAAGCATTAACCGTATCGGTTTCAGCACTTTCTAACGTGAACATTGTTGATGTTGGCAACCGGGTAAATGCCAAAGTGGATCACCTACTTAATACCCTTCCTGTGGGGATTACCCTTACCCCCATTTACGACCAAGCCTCGGTGGTTGATGAGTCGGTCGATGGCTTTATTTCAAACCTTGTGATGTCGGTAGTCGTCGTTACTCTGACGTTGTGCCTATTCATGGGTTGGCGCTCTGGCGTAGTGGTAGGCGCAGTACTGTTAGTTACCGTACTTGGCACTATTCTTATCATGTGGCTTATGGATATTCAGCTTCAACGCATATCCCTTGGCGCTATGGTTATCGCCATGGGAATGTTAGTAGATAACGCGATTGTAGTGGCCGAAGGCATGATGCTGCGAATGGCTACCGGCGCGTCGGCCAAAGATGCGGCAAGCTTTATTGTGAAGCGAACACAATGGCCTTTATTAGGTGCAACAGTAATAGGTATCGCGGCCTTCTCGGGAATTGGGTTATCTGATGATGCTACCGGTGAATTTTTATATTCCTTATTTGCTGTTGTATTAGTTTCTTTAATGATGAGCTGGGTACTAGCCGTTACCTTAGTGCCAGTGCTTGGCGAATTAGTGTTTCGTAAAGGCGTGAAGCAAACCGATGGCGATGAACCTACTGTGTTGCAGCGCTGGTTCACCAAAACCCTCACCGGGGCATTAAAATTACGATGGGTGACCATTGCCGTACTGGTGGTCATTACCGTGGTGGCCTACGGCAGTTTCGGTATGGTAAAACAAGGCTTTTTCCCGCCCTCAAATGCACCGCTTTTCTTTGTGCATTATTGGGGCCCACAAGATCGTGATATTCGCGCTACCGAAAAAATCATTAAAGAAGCTGAGCAACGTATTTTAGCGCAAGAAAATGTAACGGCTGTCACCACCATTATTGGTCAAGGAGCAGATCGTTTCACGCTTACATACGCGCCCAAAAGTGCCAATGAAAACTATGGATTTTTCATGGTACGGGTTAATGAGTTAGAGAATATTCCTGCCGTTCAAGAAAAGCTTTCCGGCTTGCTCGATAATATTGACCTTGATGCTAACTTCTACCAAGAGCGTATGCAGTTTGGTCCAGGTTCTGGCGCTAAGCTTGAAGCACGCTTCTCAGGCCCTGATGCAGAAGTGTTACGTACCCTCGCCGAAGAAGCGAAAGGCTTGATGTTCGCTGATGGCAATATTAAAGATATTCGCCACAATTGGCGTGAAAAAGGCGTGGCTATTAATACCCAGTACGATAATTACAATGCCGGTATTGCGGGCGTGTCTCACTCAGACTTCAGTCAAACGGTGCAGTATGCTAGTAGCGGGTTGCGTTTAGGCAGTGTGCAAGACGGTGATTATGCTTACAGTATTGTGGCAAAAATGGGGCATCCCGATGACACCGCCATTCAATCAGTCCGAGAGAGCCAAGTATGGTCTTCTCAGCAACGTCAGTACGTGCCTTTTACCCAGGTATCGAGCGGTTTAGATATAGTGACAGAAGAGCTACGTATTCATCGTAGAGATAGATTGCGTACCATCACCGTAGAGGCTGAGCCAGGCGACAATGAAACTGCCGCGAAAGCATTTGCCCGTATTCGCCCTCAAATTGAAGCGATGGACATTCCTGCCGGGTATGCCCTTGAATGGGGTGGTGAGTTTGAAAGCTCTAGCGATGCACAAGCGGCGCTTGGTGCAGGTTTACCTGTGGGTTTCTTAGTGATGTTCATTATTTCTGTACTGCTATTTGGACACGCTCGTCAGCCGCTGATCATTTGGTTAGTGGTGCCTATGGCGATAGTTGGTGTAGTGACAGGGCTTCTGTCTACCAATATGCCATTTGGCTTTATGTCACTTCTTGGGTTCTTGAGTTTATTTGGTATGTTGATTAAAAATGCCATCGTACTTATTGAAGAGATAGATTTACAAATTGAAGAAGGGCTAGAAATTAAAAAGGCAATAGTAGAAGCAACGCTAAGCCGTTTGCGTCCTGTAACGTTGGCTGCATTAACCACTATTTTAGGTATGGCGCCACTGTTATTCGATGCCTTCTTTGCAGATATGGCAGTGACGATTATGGGCGGACTAACCTTTGCCACCATTCTAACGCTTATTGCAGTGCCTGTTCTCTATAGCATTTTGTTCAAAGTAAGCTATCGAAAAGCCAGTTAGTTTGTTTACTGTAAACTAGGAAAGAATCAAAAAAGGTGCGTTTATACGCACCTTTTTTATTGATGTTAGCATCGCTGATTATATGGTTTTCACAACTTCTACCAATAGCCTCTAACCTTTCTTAGCATTCACCCTCGCTTCCATAAATCGCATAACATCTCGCCAAGAGACAATGCCAACCGGGCATCGTTTCTCATCAATGATGGGGATACAGGAAATCTTATTTTCATTGAACAGGGAAATGGCGCTAACAATTGAATCGTTTGGAGAAAGAGTAAACACGTTTCGCGTCATAATCTGATGCGCTTTTTTTTCCAGTGTTGCTCTATCGCGAAAGCGTTCATTAACCGTATTGGCAAAAGGGCTAGTCGCTTTTAAGACGTCGCGGTCTGAAATGATGCCTTGAAGTTGATTCTGATGCACTACCACCAAATGATGAAACCCGGTTTCGGCGAACAAAGTCTGTATCAACTCTAAACTATCATCCATATGTACACTGACTACACGAGTAGACATGATATGGGACAAACTCATGGTATTCCTTTTACTCTTATTTTTACGTTAGGCCTAACCATTCCTATAGTGCTCAATAAGGGCGCAGCGTGCAATGTTGCTGCCCCCACTTTTTGATTTAAAGACTCACACAAATTTTACCAAAGTGTTTACCCGACGCCTCAAAAGCAAACGCATCCGGTAGCCTTTCTAGAGCAAATGTTGTATCAACCACAGGTTTGAAGTTCATACATTCCAAGGCACTGACAAAGTCCCATTGCTCTTTATTGCTACCCACAATAATCCCAGTTAACCTAATTTGTTTGCGCATAAGGGTAGCTGTTGGAATATCACCTTTAATACCGGTTAACACCCCAATAAGTACAATACTTCCCCCTACTCTACATGCATGAATAGATTGCCCTAGTGTGGCAGGGCCGCCCACCTCTACCACATGATCAACCCCTGTTCCGCCCGTCCATTTGGCAACGGTTTTGCCCCACTTTTCATCTGTTTTATAGTTAACCGTAAAATCTGCTCCTAGGGCTTTTGCTTTCTCTAACTTTTCATCAGAGCTTGAGGTAATAGCCACTTTCGCTCCCATTGCTTTGGCTATTTGAAGCGCATAGATAGAAACACCGCCGGTGCCTAACAACAGAACCGTGTCGCCTGCTTTTAAGCCGCCTTCTACGACTAATGCTCGCCAAGCTGTTAATCCTGCCGTAGTAATAGTAGCCGCTTCTTCATGAGACCACCCGCTCGGTGCTTTAGTAAACCACTGCTGCGGTTTTACCACGACTTCTCTGGCATAACCGTCAATACCGTCGCCAGGTGTGCGACTAAAATCACCTACCGTAGGTGCGCCACTTAACCAGTCAGGGAAAAAGGTAGAAACCACATGGTCTCCTGGGGCAAATTGTGTAACGCCTTCCCCAACTTCTACCACTACGCCAGCGCCGTCAGACATAGGAATACGATCGCCCTCTGTGGGAATAGCGCCCGTCGCTACACTGTAATCATGATAATTTAGAGAGCTAGCATGGATCCTTACTTTAATTTCATCGTTGCCGACGACGGTTGGCTCTGCTTCGTCTGCGCAGTAAAGTGATGCTAATCCTTCACTGTTGTCTTTCAAACGCATTACTTTCATAAAATTTCCTTCCTGATTAGCAAGTGAAGATAGTTTAGGGGATGTTTACAATTGCGAGTACAAAATACCAATAGCGCTAAAAAACTCGCAACGCAACATGCGAACATAAGTAAATATGCTCTATGGTTTAATACAGAGATAAGGATATTGACGATTAATTAAAGGCGAGAGAAAAAATAAAAGCCCCTTGGCGAGCATAACGGCTATCACCAAGGGTAAAAGTGCGCAAAGGGTAGCGCTTAGGGAAAGTAAACAGTACAAATCTAAAAGTTAGCAAAAGTTGTTATTTCAAGAACGTATTCAAGAGCTTGTTCAAGAACGTATTCAACAGCTTGTGCTCGGAAATTTAAGAGGCTACATCGATAACGATTTTGCCCATGGCTTTGCCGCTTGCTAAGCGCGCATGTGCATCACTTACTTGATCAAGGGTATACACCTCGCTATCCAGGATTGGGGTTAATGCACCTGCATCAACAATGTCGGTTATAGCGCGTAATATAGCGCCATGACTTTCACGCTTGTAGTCGTGGATCATAGGGATCAGCATGAATACCACATGTAAGCTCAAACCTCTGAAGTGCACAGGGCTCAAATCAGTTTCAATCAATGAAACAGTAGTCGCCACTTGACCGCATAGTTTTGCTGCTTCAAAAGAGTTCTGTAAATTGCCGCCACCCACAGAATCATAAATCACATCGAAACCTGCGCCATCGGTGTGCTTAGCAACATAATCAGCCACTTTTTCTGAGCGATAATCAATATAAGTAGCACCCAGCTTCTCAATAAGCGCGGCTTGCTCATCTGAGCCACCTGTAGCAAAAACGGTTGCACCAAAGTGACGGGCCATTTGGATAGCAAGGTGACCTACACCGCCAGCGCCGCCATGGACCAACACCGTTTGACCTTTTGCAGTTTGTGCGCGGGTTAATCCTTCATAAGCGGTGATCCCCACTAAAGGTAGCGCTGCCGCTGCACGCATAGATAGAGATTTAGGTTTTGGCGCAATCAAACGCACATCCGCTAGAATGAGCTCAGTTAATGTACCTTGCAAGTCAGCTAATCCACCCGCGCAACCGTAAACTTCATCACCTACATTAAAGTCTTCTACGCCTTCGCCTACAGATTCGATTGTTCCGGCGAAATCCATCCCTAAAACACCGCCTGGAAGTTTAGGGGAAAATGGTAGGTCTTGACCTATTTCACGGATCATGGTGTCTACAGTGTTTACGCTAGTTGCTGCAATACGCACAATGACGTGGCCCGCTTTAAGTCGTGGGGCATCTATTTCAGCCGCAGTAAATACTTCAGGTCCGCCAAATTCGTTAATAACCATTGCTTTCATGTGAGTTAGCCTCGTTGCGTTAAGTTCGAGACTAATAATAGACACTAGCCAGGCATATGATAATTAGGTTATAAACACATACAGTTTATAGATTTTATTGATAATCCATTATGAACATCGATCACCTTAAGCTTTTTGTACGTATCGCCAATACCAATAACATCAGTGTTGCTGGGCGTGAACTGAATGTTTCACCGGCCGTGGCTAGCGCTCACATTAATAAATTGGAAGAAAATTTGGGTGTGCGGCTTATTCACCGAACCACGCGAAAAGTGTCGTTAACCGATGAAGGAAAACTATTCTTACCTCATGCGGAAGAGGTGCTATCGAGTATTGAGATCGCTCAAGCCGCCGTTGGGGTTGGCTCACAAACGCCACAGGGCACATTGCGAGTAACCGCTCCAGCCTCTTTTGGTCGCCTACACTTAGTACCCGCTATGGAAGAATTCTTAGCCTCTTACCCTCAGCTAAATGTCGACTTTCGATTCAGCGACAGTATTTTAGATCTGATAGAAGGCGGGTTTGATGTAGCAATTCGTGACGCGGTGCTAAAAGACTCTAATCTGCATGCTAGGAAACTGGCCGATGACAAGCGAATTATTGTAGCGTCACCAGACTATATTAAGAAATATGGTGCGCCGAAAACCCCACAAGACATACCTCAACATGCTGCTGTAAATCTTATGGGTTTGGAAACATGGGAATTCGACACACCGCAGGGCGTAGTATCGATAAAACCTAAAACGCGAATTCGTATGGATAATGGTGAAGCAGTACGCGACGCTGCTATTGGTGGCAACGGCTTAACCCTCACGGCCACCTGGTGTAGCTACCCATATCTTGAAAGTGGTCAATTGGTTCAAGTCTTAAAAGATTACCCCCTAACCGCTGAGTGTGCACTGTGGGCTGTATATCCAAGCAACCGTTTATTAGCGCCCAAAGTGCGCGCCTTTATCGACTTTTTAAAAGAGCGGTATAGTGGTGAACCCTACTGGGATAAAGTGTTAAGAGAAGCGGGTCTTTAAAAAAAGCATAGAAAAGTCATAAAAAAACCACAGCAAGTAAACTGTGGTTTTTTGTCTATTCGAAGCCGTTAGTCTTAAATTTTACTAACTAAATACTTTTGCCTAACATACGTCGTAACGTGCCGTCTTTGTCCATAATGTGGTGTTTTAACGCACCGGCAACGTGAAGTACAACAGCACCAATCAATACATAGCCTAAATAATGATGCACAGTGCCGCCGAGTTTTGAAAGCTCGTAGTTTATTGGCAACGTTTTTTCAGGGTCTTCTACACTGAAATTTTGTGCGAATACCTCTAATCCAAACACAGATAAACCGTGGCCACCCAGTACCGAAGTCATAAGCCCAGATATTGGCATGAGCAGCGTGCTAAGAATAAGTACCCAATGAATCACTTTAGCTACGCCATGTACTAACGCAGAGTAATTCCCAGCCGCTGTTGGCCAACCATTTTTCATTCGCCATGCCACCCTAGCTAATGCTAGGAATAGCACAATAAAGCCAAAAGATTTATGCCACGAAAATACCCAATAGGCATTTTGCTCTACCATATAGACACCTGAAGCCAGCATGCCAATTATGATTAAGCCAACAGTCCAGTGTAAAAATAGTGTGGTAGGTGAAAACTTTTGATGTGTATCGTACTGCATATTTTCCTCGGGCAACGCGACGGTTATTAACGCGATAGTTATTAATGTGCATCACTATAAAAGACATAGTGAAATTGCGCTCTTATATATTTCATATAGCCTTGCTACTTTTTACCGCAAATGCAATTGCGTTTTGCGCAACTTGCAAAGTAAAGCTCACGAGCCTTTTAGCTATTCTAAATTAAAATTCAACTTAGCACGGGAAAATTTGCTTGGGTATAGGGGGAAACGCCTATAAAGCGCCCCCCTCAGGTTGAAGACTAGGGCCAATTCCTTTTCGATTACAGTAAATATGCTAAAGGGGAAATGGCCAAAAAACGCCCTTACCCCCTAGCCCAAAAACGTATGTCGCGAAGCTGTTTGATAAACGCATCTGGCTTGATAGATTCGATATCCAAATAACCATCGTCCATTGCATCACCCAAACCTGCAGCTTTAATCAATGGCATGGCGTTCGCCGTGTAACCTACAAACTTCTGGTGAGCATGCGCATCTGAAACAAAATCTTTTGCTTCAGGTTTCATCGATAAAGATGTTGCGCCATCTTCTGAAAGTAATAATAGTACCGCGTCATAAAGCACTGATGGTCCACCATCAATCTTTTGATGCGCCGCAATATGTTTTCCTTCGCTGCATGTTACACCACCTACTTTAGGCGCCACTAACTCAAACATAGCCCCTTCAGCCATTAGGGAGTCGATAACATTTGAAAGCATATCGGCATCAATTCCATCAGACACAAGAATGCCTAATTTACGGCCTTTAAAAGTGCTAGGAGCATTTTTTAAGATACTAAGAGCGTCAGATACCGGTAAATCTTCTCTTGTAGGCATCGCTGCTTCAGCGGGTTCAGGCATTTCTAAAAAACCCAACTCTTGTGCAACGCTTTCGGCTAATGTTTTATCTACATTTAGCAAATGAGACACTACCCGCTCGCGAATAGCTAACCGTTCAACTTTTGACAGTTCGAACGCAAATGCATCACGCATATGTTTTTGCTCTGTTTCAGTTTGACTAATATAAAACTGACGTGCTTGGCTGTAATGGTCTGCAAAGGTTTCTGAGCGGTAGCGTGTTTTACTGCCTTCCATAGGCTCTGCATGTGATTGATAACCCGTCTCTGGGCACGCACGAGGGTTATTTTCATCGGCATCCCACGAATTTGGTTCGTAATTAGCGCGCCCTTTCGGGTTTTGCATTGCCATATGGCCGTCTTGTTGAAAATGGCGCATTGGGCATTTGGGTGCATTAATAGGAAGCTGCGTAAAGTTCGTGCTACCTAGCCGCTTTAACTGCGTATCTAAGTAGGAAAAGTTTCTGCCTTGCAACAAAGGATCATTGGTAAAGTCGATACCTGGCACTATGTTTTGGGTACAAAACGCCACTTGTTCCGTCTCTGCAAAAAAGTTATCAACCTCTTTATTAAGTACCATTTTGCCTACTATTTTCACAGGCACCTGTTCTTCAGGGATCAGTTTAGTCGCATCCAAAACATCGAATTCAAAACTGTCGGCAAAATCTTGGTCGAACACCTGAACGCCTAATTCCCACTCTGGGAAGTCACCTGCTTGTAAGGCATTCCACATATCTCGGCGGTGAAAATCAGGATCTGCGCCATTAATTTTAAGTGCTTCATTCCATACGACCGATTGTAAACCTTGCTTTGGCTTCCAATGGAATTTAACGTATTTCATCTCACCTTCTGCATTTATAAACTTGAAGGTATGCACACCGAAACCTTCCATAAATCGGAAAGACCGAGGTATTGCACGATCTGACATAGCCCACATCAACATATGTGTAGATTCTGGCGATAGACTGGTAAAGTCCCAAAAGTTGTCATGGGCAGTTTGCGCTTGAGGAAAGCCGCGATCAGGCTCTTGTTTTGCCGAATGAATAAGATCTGGGAACTTAATAGCATCTTGAATAAAAAATACAGGGATATTGTTTCCCACCAAATCCCAGTTACCCTGCTGAGTATAAAACTTCACGGCAAAGCCGCGCACATCTCGCGCTAAGTCAGGTGAACCTTTATTGCCCGCTACAGTAGAAAAGCGTGTGAATACAGGCGTTTTTTCGCCTTTACGCTGGAAAATATCTGCTGATGTAATATCTGATAATGATTCGTAAGTTTCAAAATAGCCGTGAGCGCCAAAGCCTCTAGCATGTACCACACGTTCAGGAATACGCTCGTGGTCGAAGTGAAAAATCTTTTCTCTAAGTACGTGATCTTCTAAAACAGTAGGCCCTCGTTGGCCAGCTTTAAGAGAATTTTGATCGTCGTGAATGGGGCAACCTTGCGCTGTTGTCATAGCTGGGTGTCCATTACCCGCGGTTTGATGTAACTCGCCGCCTTTCCCTTTTTGTCCTTGGTATTTAAACGATTCAGCCATTTCAGTTCCTTATAGAGATAACCTAATTGATTACGTTGTAATAACGGTCTAGGGTGAAACATTCATGTTTCAGAACTGAACGAAGCAAGGAGAATTCCATGTTAAATTATTAAATAAAATTAATGACTTAAGTTGAAACTGATTTATAGGCATTAGAGGAATTACAAGAAGAAGGAATATTTTACATACTCGCAAGGCAAGCAATGATAAGGATTAAAAATAGTACAAAGGCAAGATTGAAAAAATGAAATAGTGCCGAATAGGCAAAACACACCAGAGGACCTGATGTGTTCTACATGAAGATGCTAATGTTTGGAAATTATTAACTTAGGTGACAGGCAACAATAGATTCAATTGCATTAACCAATTGCTCTCTATTTGCTGAGTTTTCACCAAATGGATGTGCAGGCGCAAACTGATTGTTGTCGTTGTCAAAATATTCACCTTTTACGTTTGCAAACCTATCACTAAGAGCTGCTTCCACAAATATCTTCGCACCTATTGCTAAATCACCTCCGGCTACACCATAAGCTTCTTTCACCATTTTACTGCCTAACAAAGATTTAGGATTAACAGACACGAACAATGGCCCTGTTGCTGCGTATTTTTCGGCAAAAAAGCGTGTCCACATGGTTATAGCAAGCTTGCTTTGTGCGTATGACATGCCGTCACTCATAGAAGGGCCTTGGCTTAGCAGATCAAAGTTAACGGGGGCTTGAGCCGCAGATGACACGTTAACTACACGGCCATCACTTGGCATAAGTGGCAACAAACGTTTAGTAATGATGAACGGCGCTATCGTATTTACCATGAAGCGTACGTCTAGTCCTGCGCTTGTCTCAATGTCGGGAGAATGAAACACACCCGCATTATTAATGATAACGTCAATGGCTGAAAAAGCGCCTGCCACATCAGTTGCAAATTTATCAACTGCTTGAAAGTCGCTTAAATCTGCCACGAACCCTGTCACCTTTATTGCAGGGTAATCGGCACCTAACATTTGCTCTACACGCTTTAACTTATCAGCACTTCTTCCGTGAATGATCAAATTGTGCCCTTCGTGAGCTAACAATTTTACGGTTTCAAGACCAATGCCGTCGGTCGCGCCTGTTACTAATATAGTTTTCATCCGTTTATTTCCTTTTTAATTTCGTAAAGTAGAGCGCGTTTGACTCGGTACTCATTTAGACTGCTAAAGCCTGAAAAACTGTTGAATCAAGACTACCTTTCTCTAACATGAATGATAATTATGCATTTTAAGAATTAGTTTCAACAAAAGATTGATAATGCCCCCGCCAAATGTGATTCACTTATATCTATAACGTAATATTTCTAAAAACCCGCTAGCCAGCGTTTTAAATTGTTTATAGACTGCAGGCATAATAATGAATATGCGACAGGTATAGGGTTGCCAGAGTGATATCACCGCTGGTTCAACATAAATACACAGTTTAGTTTTATAGGGTTCTCAAGTTAATGTCACAACAAAAAGTAGGTTTAGTGGGCTGGCGCGGTATGGTTGGCTCAGTGTTAATGCAGCGCATGCAAGAAGAGCAAGATTTCGCGCACATTGAACCCACATTTTTTACTACGTCTCAAAAAGGCCTTCCGGCGCCAGATTTTGCAGGTGCTAACGCTGGCGTACTAGAAGACGCATTCGATATTCAAGCGCTTGCGAAGCAAGATATTATCATTACCTGCCAAGGCGGTGATTACACCAAAGAAGTGTATTCTTCACTGCGCGACACCGGCTGGAATGGATACTGGATAGACGCAGCGTCAGCGCTTCGCATGGAAGACGATGCAGTCATTGTTTTAGATCCTGTAAACCGCAAAGAAATTGACGCTGGCGTTGAAAGCGGCATTCGCACTTTCGTAGGTGGAAACTGCACGGTATCGTTAATGTTGTTGGCACTAGGTGGCTTATTCGAAAAAGACTTGGTTGAGTGGGCTTCACCCATGACATACCAAGCTGCTTCTGGTTCTGGCGCTAAGCATATGCGCGAACTTATTAGCCAGATGGGTGCCATTCACACTAATGTAAAAGCAAATTTAGACAATCCAGCGTCTGCTATTTTAGACATCGATAAGCAAGTCGCTGAGTTTATCAGAAGCGATGATTACCCTTCTGAACAATTTGGCGTGCCGCTAGCAGGAAGCTTAATTCCTTACATTGATTCGCAGTTGCCATCTGGGCAAAGTCGTGAAGAATGGAAAGCGCAAGCTGAAGCCAACAAGATTATGGGTTTAACTGAGCAGCCTATTCCTATTGACGGCATTTGTGTGCGTGTAGGCGCTATGCGTTGTCATAGTCAGGCTATCACCATCAAATTAAAACAAGACTTGCAAGTTGAAGAGATTGAGCAAGTTCTTGCACAGCATAATGAGTGGGTGAAAGTGGTACCAAATGACCGTGATGACACCATGCAAGAACTCACGCCAGCGAAAGTGACCGGCACATTGTCTATTCCTGTAGGTCGAATTCGTAAATTGACCATGGGGCCTGAATATATTTCAGCCTTCACCGTGGGCGATCAACTGCTATGGGGTGCTGCCGAGCCGCTTAGAAGAATGCTGCGTATAGTTCTTGGTAAGGCTTAATAAATAATAGCGTAAACACCGCTAAAAATAAGTGACAGAGCCCAGCTTTTTCTAAGCTGGGCTTTTTTATACAGCGCTTTTTTATAAAGGGCTCTTTTATACAGATCATCTCTGGGCCAGCGTGAACATGCGCAGGCTTCTATTACTTTTCAGGCCACTACTCCTTTTCAGGCCACTACTCCTTTTCAGGCCACTACTCCTTTTCAGACCTCTATTCCTTTTCAGACCAAACCGCGAATTCATTGCCCCCAGGTTCTATAAAGTGAAATCGACAACCGCCTGGAAATTCAAAGATAGGCTTGTTCACATTGCCACCAGCTTTTTCTACCTTGCTTAAGGTTTGCCTAATGTCAGCGCTATAAAAAACTAATAACGCGCCGCCATTTGCTGTGGTGCTAGCGCGCTCAGCTTTAAAAAAGCCCCCGTCTAATCCTTGATTAGAAAATGCCGTGTATTCGGGGCCATAATCGGTAAACGCCCAACCAAATACAGTTTCGAAAAAGCGCTTAGTACTACTGATATCGAATGTACCGAACTCAACGTAGTTAAGCTTTTCGTGTGTTGCCATGATTTTTCCTCATCTATTCAGGTAGATATGGTGAATACTGTAGTGTTAGCGGCTAATATTCCGTATTATTAACACGTCAATGAATGTCATCTTCAATAATATAAAAGCCACATGGAAGTATTTAATGCAAGCTCCGGATTATTCAAACTACAGCCTTGCCGAACTTGAAGATGTGTTAGCCTACATCGACAAAGAGCAATACCCCTATAGAGTGTCTGCCGTGCTAAAGGAAATAGCCTTAAGACACCCCTTAACAAGTAAAACCGAAACGTCTCAGCATCAAGATAGTTCTCATCCTCAAAATACTGCCAATCACGACCCAGTATTGGCAGAAGATAGATACGATGACGAAGCATTGCATGCAAACTGGCTAATTCATTTTTGGAAAGGCCAAGTATCGTTACCTATCAGTTATTGGGTGGTTGGCATTTTAATAACACTTGGTGCACTTGCGCTAAGCTCATTTGTTGAACTTAAAATAGAAAGTGCATCATCGCGAGCTGAGCTTGGTATATACATGATGCTTTTGTACGTGGTGTTAACACCCGTGGTTATCTGGCAATCGGTTGGCATAATTCGCTCTGCCATCCGTCACCCTCATCGCGGTGGCTCTGCTGGTTGGGCAACAATGGCGATAATAATGACAGTAGTAGGAATGATAAATTTCACTGTAGATTTCTATCGGTCAGGGGTACCCATCATTACTGAAAGTATCTCTTTAATTGGCGCTGAATCCACCTATCCCCCTACCAAGTTTAGAGTTTTAAATAATGGCACCGAGCTAGAACTTTATGGCGGTATAGAAATTGGCTCCGAACTACTGCTGCTAGATGTACTGAAACAGAATGAAAACATAACAACAATACACTTACACAGTATTGGCGGAAGACTTATCGGCGCGACTCGTCTAGCTGCTGTAGTCAAAGAATATGGACTTAATACATTTGTGAAAACCTCGTGCTCTTCGGCATGCACTATTGTGTATTTAGCGGGAAAAGAAAGGCTATTGGGTGAAGACGGCGTGTTGCAGTTTCACGCTCCCGCATTAGGCGGCAAGTCTATGCATGACAACACAGAGTTAAGTTCCGCGTTTGACCAAGCGTATAAAGATGCCGATGTTCCAAATTGGTTTGCGAAAAAAATACGAAATACGCCGAATACTGAACTTTGGGCTCCTTCTCACAAAGAACTTTTACGAGCAGGTATTATCAGTAAAGTAGTGGACAGTAGCGCCTACGGGTTCAGTGGCTATGAAGACGAAAGCGAAATAAACACGCAAGCAGTAGAATCTGGTTTATTGACTCATGCCTACTTGGTTGCCATGAAAGACAAAGATCCAGATACCTACTATCGAATTGTCGCTATAAATGAAGAGGGTTTACGGGAAGGCGCTTCTATTAATGCTATTGCAACCCGAGCTCGAGCGGTGTTTGAAGCGAGGATTACGCATTATATCGCCCATGGTAGTGATGCTGACATCGTTGATTATTGGCATGTAATGATAAAACAAATGCAAGAACTTCAAGGGCAATATCCCCTTGCCTGCGCCGCATTTGTGTATCCCGAAGAGGTGCCACTAGAACACCATGCTGGGAATGAAGCTCAGCTATCGAGCGAAGTAAAGGCACTTGAGCTTGAGGTTATAGCAAAGCTTATTGCTCATCAGCAGGTAAGCCCCTCTTTGTATTCTGACGAGGAAAGTGATGACATCATCACGAATTTAGTTAAAGGCATGAAGGATAGCAGTAAGGCACATTTTGAGGTGGTAGCAGCACCTAAAGATTTTCTCGAGTCACCAGATATTATGTGTAGCGCTGCCATAGAAATTCAGCAGCGATTTATTGATTTTGAAATCCAAAATGCGGCTAAATTACTAAGAACTATTAGTGCTCAGTAATTAATTTATATATCAGTAGCTAATAGCTACATCGACAACGGATTTAAAGATGAAAAAGTTATGGCTTGTTCTTGGCTTCTTAGTACTGACAGGGTGCTCGTCTAAGCTTGCATACAATAACCTCGATTGGCTTATTTATTGGTACATGGACGATTATGTAGAGCTTAACGATTCACAAGAAGCTATTTTCGATATTAAGCTTGAAGGGTGGATTGATTGGCACAGAGAAGAACAATTGGCTTTATATTTGGCCCAACTAGAGCAGATAACCGAAGATATAAAACAAGATAAGTTAAACAAAGCTGTTATTGCCAATCATCTAAATCAGGCTAATGAGCACGTAATGACATTACGTTCGAAAATAGCGCCTGAGTTAGCAGAACTCGCTTCCCGCTTAAGTGACGACCAAGTTATTTATTTGTTTGCTGCAATTCAAAAAGAAAATAAAGAAGAGCAAGAAGAGCTTGATGAGTACGACTCAATGTCTGACAGCGAAAGGCTTGAAAAGTTAATTGAGAATTTCGAAGAAGGTTTTGAAGACAGTGTAGGTGACTTAACTGACGAGCAAAAAACGATGATAGCGAATGCCGCACCTCACTTCGCCCGTACCCGTGGAAACTGGCTTGAATACCGCATAACCATGCAGAATGAAGCGCGCCGACTGTTTGCAAGCAGACAAAATACAGAAGCCTTTCAACAAAAGCTAACCCACCTACTTACTCACCCTGATGACTACCGCACCGAAGAGTACCTAGCACGCAGAAAGGCTAACAGAGAAGCATATTTATCGTTGGCCGATGAGTTGGTAAAGACAATGACCGCTAAGCAGAAGTCACACTTGTTGAAAAAGCTCAACAAGATTATTGACGATATTAACGACCTTCAAGACGATTAAAAGCGATAGACTAGCTAGCAGCTATCGCTTGTTGTAGGGTGGCTGCAGTCAATCTTGGTGCCCCTTCTCTTGCGCTTTCAGCTGCTTTAATGAGTTTGACTATTGCGGTATTAGCGGGGGTACTCACTTGATGCGCTTCACCTAAAGCAACAATTTCGCCATTTAGGTAATCGACCTCTGTTTTTCTATTCAGCGCTAAGTCCTCATACATAGATGAACGTGCCTGAGGGTCAATTTTTAACGTTGCAGCAGCTACCTTTTTAAACAAAAAATTAGGCAATGACATAATATAAGGCATAAGTTTAGGAACGACCTTGCCTGTTTTAGCCGGTTCAATACCAGCCGTTTTCATTGCGACTAACGCTTCTTTTAGCACAACCGCCATTACTTTTCGGTATTCGTTGTCGTGCAATTGCTCAAGTAGTGGTTTGCCTGAAAGTGCATTAACGGCGTTATTTAAATTCATGAGCAGCTTACCCCACTGCACACTAGATAAATCCTTATACACCTGAACAGGCAAGTCGGCCATGTCAAACAGGCCGACTAAGTCTTCCGCTTTCCCGGCTTTATCTTCAATACACAAATTGCCTTCTGTACCGCAGTGAAAATGCCCGTCGCCCTGCCCTAGCACGTTAAAGGGAACCATGCCTTTCATGACGGTATAATTCGGTAAGCATTCTGATAGTACCTGTGCGTTTCTTACGCCGTTTTGAAAGCTGATAACAATCGGATTAGTTTTCTGTAGAAGGCTATTGCCATATTGCGCAATAAGCAACGCAGCCTCTTGAGTATCACCGCTTTTTACGCACACTAAAATGTAATCAGCATTCTCCATTACCTCGGCACTTTTAGTAAAATTAACGGCGTCCGGTTTAAGCTTTGTATTCCTACCCCGCCAATCGGTTAACGTTAAGCCGCTCTTCCCGATTTGTTCTTTTAGCCTTGCACGGCCAATTAAGGTGACATTCGCGCCAACAGACAGCAAACAGCCTCCTAAATAACATCCGATGCTCCCAGCGCCTAACATGACGATATTCGCTTTGTTTGCTGTCTTTATTTTGCTCATGCTATTACCCACTGCCAGATTTAAATACGTCTAAATACGGCAAGATTTCGCGTTAAATAAACGTCATCATTTAGTTAGCTGCAGACGCTTCTTTACTTTTCAAATGCGCAATTTCATGTTTAACCGTAAACCCGATTAACACAATGGCACAAATACACCCACCTGTGAGTAGTACGAATCCGCCATTCCAACCGAAGTAATCGACGGTAAAACCTAAGGCAATATTGGCGATAACGGCACCACCAAGATACCCAAACAGTCCCGTTAATCCGGCTGCCGTGCCAGCGGCTTTCTTTGGCACCAATTCTAGCGCGTATAAACCTATCAACATAACAGGCCCATAGATTAAAAAGCCAATAGCCATTAGCGCAGCCATATCTATGGATGGGTTTCCAGCAGGGTTAAACCAATATACAAGAACGGCGACTAATACGAGCACCATGTACAAAATAGCAGCGGGTGAACGACGGCCTTTAAACCATTTGTCGCTAATGTAACCGCATAACAGCGTACCTGGAATGCCCGCCCACTCATACAACAAGTACGCCCAAGAACTATGCTCGAATGAGAAGTCTTTTACTTCTGACAAGTACAGCGGCGCCCAATCTAAAACGCCATATCGAATGAGATACACAAACGCATTGGCAATAGCGATAAACCACAGGAGTTTGTTGTTCAATACGTAGGTAACAAATATTTCTTTAGCACTGAGTTCTTGCTCATGTTTTTCTTCATAATCGAGAGGATAGTCGTTGCGATGTTCTTCAATAGGTGGCAAACCACAACTTTGCGGTGTATCTCGTAAGGTTAAAAATACAAAACCGGCGATTAATGCAGCGAAGGCTGCGGGTACATAAAAAGCGCTACGCCAATCATTAAACCACGCCATTCCCAAGATAAATAAAGGGCCAATGAGTCCGCCGCCAACGTTATGCGCAATATTCCAAACCGAAACAACTTGTCCTCGTTCATTCCCCGAGTACCAATGTACGATAGTACGGCCACAGGCGGGCCACCCCATACCTTGCACCCAACCGTTAATAAAAAGCAGCAGAAAAATAATTGCTATGCTCTGGGTTGCCCATGGCACAAAACCAAAAATAAACATGACCAAGGAAGACAGTAATAGCCCTGTCATTAAAAAGTATCTGGGGTTGCTTCTATCAGAAACATTGCCCATTAAAAATTTACTTAACCCGTAGGCAATAGAGACTGCAGACAGCGCAAAACCTAACTCACCTTTTGTGAAGCCTTGCTCTTCAATTAAATAAGGCATGGCCAGTGAAAAGTTCTTTCTAACAAGGTAGTAACCCGCATAGCCGACAAAGATACTGAGGAATATCTGCCATCTAAGCTTTTTATAAACTGGATCTATTTCTTGTTCTTGTAACCGAGTTTTATGTGCTGCAGGCTTGAAAAAACCAATCATATAAAGCTTCCAACTATCTGGCGATGAACTATTTTTTGTGGTCGTATTCTGCTTTTAGAAAGTTAAGAAGACAAGCATATATGTTAATTATTCATCGGAAGCCCGATATTGCAGGTTCGGTGGTCATGCTACGTGGCGACTTGTGGGCTATCATGCCTTTGTTACGAAGATGACTTATTGTCATACTAGGCTAAGGGTTACCTAAAACGGCTTTTAAAAAGAACACGTAGAAATGCTTGAGCAAATATCAATAAAACTTAAAACATTAGACTAAAGGCTAAATTTCAAATGGCGCGGTGGATAATTATCCTAAATTCAAGACATAACGTGTTAAGTCTGCTAATTTGCAAAGACTGAATTTAGTTCGTTGATGTTAGTTCAAGCCTAGCAGTCACCTAACAAGACGTAAGAAAATACTGTGCTATCCATTACCCAATTTTCTCTTAGAGTTCTAACAATAGTTGGCCTTAGTATATTTAGCCATGTGGCGTATGCCAATGTATTGACTGAACTTGAGTCGTTGAATTCACGGGTTAAAACTGAAAGCCCCATGCCCATTGGCGAAGTGATATCGACGCTGGAAACACGATTACTCACCCCTGACTTCACCTCGTTTGAAAAAACTAAAATAGCCGTTAGCTACATTCAACTTAAGCTCAAATTACATCACACCGCCCCTGATGATGTGATGACTATTCTAGAATCTTTAGTCACTGAAACGGAAGATGGTTTAATCATTAAATTGGGGCTGGCCAGAATGGTAGGCATCAATGCTAATTATGACCGGTCATATCAGTTGTTCGGTGAAGTCATACAATCTCCTGCTGCCAGTTCTTCTGTTAAGGCTATAGCAATTGCGTATCTCATCCTTTCATACAATGAAGGGCAAGTTTTCGCATCAAGCGCTAACTTATTAAATACGCTTAACGAACTGGTTCATGAAAATAACCTCACTTATGCCACGGCCCTGTATCACTATATAGCTGCTGATTATTATCACTCGGTAAAGTCTTTTGATATTGCCTTTGAGTATTATGAGAAGTCGTTAGCAGAGTCAAAAGCCCTCAATGAATGGCCGCTTGTTAGTGACAACCTGTACGCCATAGGCATTTTATTTAGAAATATGGGCAACTTCGATAAAGCGATTACCTACTTTAAGCAAACCATTGAATCTGACAGAAAGATAGACATTAATTACGCAGAATACATCGCCTTATATGGAATGGCGTCTACTTATTTTCGAACTGACAATATTGAAGAAGCGTTGAAGCTGGCTGAAACGGTCACTTCTCACCCACTTACCACCTCTTTTTACGATAGCGAAATTTATAGATTAAAAGCGAAGGCGTTGATGGAACGGGGACGTTTAAGCGAAGCGAGAGTGGCCCTTGATAAATCTCGCAGCACCTATGACGACTACCGCGTGGGTGAAAAGACCACATGGCGGGCAGAACTTGAAAAGCTCGCCTCACAAATTAGCGCCAAAGAAGGTGATTTTGAAACGGCGTACAAGGAATACGAGGTTTACCATAACGAATACCTTGAAGCTAAAAAGTACGAAGATTTAGAGCTATTAGAGAGCGCAAATTTAGTTTACGAAATAGAGCAGCAAAAAGAAAAAACCACACTATTAGAAAAAGAAAACCGCGCTATTTCTGAACTGCTTGACGCTAGGGAAGCTGCTCAGCAAACGCAAAAGCTCTTCACCCGCTGGCTCGTGATTTTTATTGCATTAACCCTTGTCACCTTGGTTATTATTTTAATTTTGCTTAAAAAAGCACGCAAGACCAATGCACTTTATATATCAGCGAAGGAAAAAGCCGAACTTCACAGCAGGCTTAAAACAGAGTTCATTTCTAACATAAGCCACGAAATTAGAACCCCTTTGAACGCTATCATTGGTTTTGGGCAAGTACTGACTGACAAACTAGAAGATAAACAAACTAAAAAGCTCACCAGCCAAATTGTCAATTCATCTGAAATGCTTCTGCAACTTATTAATGACTTACTGGACTTCTCTAAAATTGAAGCGGGTAAGCTAGCGCTAGATTACGGACCGTATAACTTACGTCAAAGCATAAGAAAGCTACTTGATATATTCCACGCGCAAGCAAGCAACAAGGGATTAACGATTAAGCTAAATATCGATAAAGAGCTTCCTAAAGAGATGATTTTTGACGAACTTAGGCTTAAACAAGTACTTGCTAACTTGATTAGCAACGCCATTAAATTTTCAAGTGCTGGGGATATAGAAATAGGTATTAAGGTTAAACAGAAAGACAACACCCACTGCTTGTTCGACGTATGGGTTCAGGACAACGGCATCGGTATTAGTGAGTCTCAACAAGAAAACTTGTTTCAACCCTTCATTCAAGCTGAAAGCTCAACGGCACGAAAGTATGGAGGCTCAGGCCTAGGCTTAAATATTTGCAATAAATTATTAGAGCAAATGAGCTCTAAACTTCACGTTGTTAGCGCCATTGGACAAGGTTCACGCTTTTACTTTACTTTGGAATTTTGTCATTCAATAGGTGAAGAATACATTCAGAACCCAGAAGCCGAACAACTCATTACCCAGTTCCAAAAAACACGCGTGCTATTGGCCGAAGATAACGACATAAACGTTGAAGTTATAATGGCAATGCTAAACGCCACAAATCTACAAATAATTCGTGCTGCTAACGGAAACGACGCTATTTACACGTTATCTCAACAATCATTTGATATTATTTTGATGGATATTCAAATGCCAGAAATGGATGGGTACGAGGCCACTCGGGTCATACGCCATCAAATGAACGGTACCTTACCTATTATTGCGTTAACAGCAAATGCTATGCAGCAAGATATTGACGCCTGTTTAAATGCAGGCATGAACGACCATGTCAGCAAGCCTATTCGAAAAGAAAAGCTGCTTGAAGTGTTGAATAAATACCTCAACCCTTAAAAAGGTATTCACCTCTATTTATATACCACCCACAATTTCTGAAGTGCGCTCTGTACCATGTTAAAAGACTAATACCGAACAAGGGTTCTCGTTTCAATACTCTTTCGTGGTTTCGTCACAGCAGTATCGCCTTCCATATCGAGTGCGCTATGCGCCAAATGTGGCCTTCCACGGTTATCATAGATATTAAATATAATCGCTTCTTCGGGTGTCATATCAGATTGATAGAACCATTCGTGGGTTCTATTTTCCGCTACCCCTAATATTTGACCTTTGCGATCGGGGTATTCCAATTCGATGTTCATCCAGTCATCTTCTTGCATCGAGCGTGGGCAGATAAACCCTAAAGGGGATGAAGGTATCGTGTATTCCACTGGGCGCCATACATTAACAAACCCAAAATGCCCTTGCTGAAACTCTTGCGCTTTTTGGGCACCTAAAATATCCAACAAACGCTTTTCTACCCCACCTTCACTATAGTCATTGTGAACGTTGCGGGCAGGTCTTCGTGTTGCATTTGGGTCGTCGATTCGTACTGTGTGGTCGAATACAATGACTTCTTTTGCTTTTATCTGTTGCTGCAGAATGGCAGTAAGCTCACTTTCATAGTCACTCGCCCACGCTTCAGACTCATCGAACCCATGTACCTTTGTTGGTGCGTTTATAAAAGTGATCCCATCTTTATTGAAATTCACTGAATAGTTTTTTTTTCGTATATCAGTAACCGGCACTTTGACTGAAATTAATTCAGGCGAAATCAAATTCCCAACAACGCCATTAACATCGAAATGAAATGCCTGAACTTCGTTACTTTTCACATGATAGTTTACTGTGGCTATAGCCATATAAAGCACTCCTTAAAAAATGGTATAGGTTTCCCCGATGCGAGGGAATATAGTTTTTTAAGGACAAGAGATAAATGGGATACAGGTATAAACAGAATTTTGAAAATGAAGATAATAGTCAATCACAATGGCTGATAAATCATTTGTGATGACAGCAACCGCTTTGAGGCCGAGCTTTTGAAAGTATTTAACCAGTCTTTACATTTCGTCAATGGCGAGCGTTGCGAGTTTACTTTATGATCTTTACATTACTAGCATCACTGCTTTTTTCATTGATACTCAGTAGGCGAGGAACGGCTCGCATTATTTACATTTTTTAAGTGGGAAGGAATCAACACCAATGTGGAATCTACGATGCCTATGTGTACTTGTAGCGCTTATTTTACCGAATGTGGCCTTCGCCCATCATGGAAGTAGCGGTCAATTTGAAACGAATAAAACGATTGAGTTGTCTGGCGAGATTACTCGAGTACGGTTAGTTAACCCGCATGCCTATGTGTATTTCGATGTTACGAACGAAGATGGCAGCGTAACAAATATGCGTTGTGAGCTACAGTCAGGCTCGTTACTCAAACGTAGAGGATGGAACACAGAGCAATTCAAAGCAGGCAGTGCTATCACCATTTTAGGCTCTCCAGATAGAAACGACCCCACTACATGTTATATGCAGCAAATTACTTTCGAAAATGGCGTAACCGCTAACCGAAATAGTGTGTTTGATGATAACGGGAGCCTTGTTAACGGCGCAAGTACCGCATCAGCTGTTGACAGTGACGTTACCGTTGAACGCGAAACTATTCGCGCTGATGGAAGACCAAATCTAGCAGGAAATTGGGCAATGGTGCGCAAAGAAGGTAGCAGACCTGGCGGTGGCGGCGCTTTTGCACAGTTAACTGATGCAGGTGCTTTGGCGGTAGAAGGGGCGACTCAAGATGAAAACCCTAGATACCAATGTGAACCGACTAATATCATCATGGATTGGTGGTTCGATCTTATGGTTAATAAAATTGAACAGTCCAGCACACAGATAAACCTAACTTACGGATTTATGAGTCTGACACGTACCATTTATTTAGATGGTACTAAGATGCCCGAAGACTATGAGCCCAATCGAGCAGGATTTTCGACCGGTATATGGGAAGGAAATACCTTAGTGGTAACCACCACTGGCTTTGACGAAGGATGGTTAATGGCGCCCATGGGCGGAGGTCCTGGAGGAAAGCCTGACGATGCTAGCACTGGGGCTAGTATGGGGAGCCCTCAAGGCAACAATCGTCCTCCTCGCCCTGAAGGCGAACCAGATGGTAGGAATGGCCCACCAGCAGGCCCAAGAGGCAATGGCGGTCCACCGTCACCGGCTAAAAACAGCCGTGAGATGGTGATTGTAGAGCGCTTCTCACTAAACGAAGATGGCACGGTCTTAAAACGTGAATATACCATTACCGATCCGCTTTACCTTAAAGCACCTATGACAGGTTCAGATGAAGTCACCTTCACACAAGACAGCTATCAGCCTTATGACTGTGACGACCTTACTGCCGAACGAGGCTCAGGTAATCTTGAGCCTAGCGCCACAACACTCGACAACAAAACTGCAGGAAATGACAATTTAAAAGACGACAACGCAGCCCGTCAATCAGCCATGGGTACGCTGTACAAGCTTGAAGACTCAAAGGTAGGTCAAACCATATCAAATACCGAATGGGGCTACCCTATCGTGCTGTCCTTACATGCAATAGGCATGGCTACCATGGTGGGCATAGCATTAATGCTAACCCTTCGGGTGCTTGGCTTCGCTTCAGTTATTCCGGTTACTGCAATGGCAAACTATTGGAGAGTGGCTTTAGTTGGGTTTGGCATTAATTTAGTTTCAGGTGTGGCGCTATTTTGTGGAAATGCATCAGAGCTTTATTTTAATTGGGCATTTCGGATTAAAATTCTGTTGGTTGTTGCAGGCCTTGTGCTGACATGGCGGTTAGTCATTATTTGTATTAAACAAACTGACAGCGTGTCGACGAAGCATAAAAAACTTGCTGCCGTTGCCATGGTCAGTTGGGTGGCCGCAATTATTGCTGGCCGATTAATTGGCTACATGTCTTAAGGAGGTTACCTATGAATTCATTACTTTCGTGGGTTATCGATACCCTTAATGCTAGCCCTATCAGCAGTTTTGTTATGGACAATGCCGTCGTATTTCCAGCATTAGAAATGTCACATTTTTTAGGGCTGTGTTTGCTTTTTGGCTCGCTGCTGGTAGTTGATTTAAGAATGGTAGGCTTTGCTAAGGCTGTGCCCATCAAGCAGGTTGACGTATTCTTACGTTGGGCGTTGATTGGTTTCGCCATCAATGTGGTTTCGGGCTTACTCTTTGTTGTAGGCGATGCCGATAGGTATCTTGTGAATATTGCGTTTTGGGCCAAAATGGGATGCATAATATTGGCGGGGCTTAACACGCTTTATTTTGTAATACGTGTTAAGCCGCAAATGGCTACTATGCCCATGTCTGCACGTGCGTTGAATACCCCGGCGCAACTAGATAAAAATGCGCAGGTGGTAGCTTGGATATCACTATTCTTGTGGACTAGCGTTATTATTTTAGGGCGCTTTATTCCTTACGTGGAAACCCCGTAATTGACTAGGCTTGTGTGTGCACGAGCTCCAATGCCATCGGCTCTTGTGCTACAGGCTTTCACACTAATCCGCTCGGGCCCGCAGATTCGCGGGTTTGAGGCTATAGCCTTTTTATCCGCTTTTCTTAGGGTAACAGTAAGCGGCTATTGGAAAGAACACAAAGAGATGTTTCGTGCGATAGATGGCAAAGTGATAACTAAAGTGCCTTTTTGAGATTTAGGTTCTTTTTTTACTAAAATAACTGTGCTCTTTTACTGAGGTAAACGCTGGGTGCGTCAGTTTTTACCGCATTAATACATCATCCTAAGTACTCTTCTTTGGTCAAGTTTCGGTGGTGGTTATGTGGGAAAAAGACGCAACAAAAATAAATATTCACGTTATTGGTGTAGGTGGGTGTGGAGGTAACGCAATTAGCAATATGTCTTCCGCTTCAGCGCACAGCACCATTAGGTTTAGCTCGATTAATACCGATATTTCTGCGCTAAACCAGTGTCAAAACCTTTCACATAAACAATCTCAAGAACATTCAACAAAGCATGAAGTTGTGTTGATTGGCGAGCACACCACAAAAGGTTTCGGCGCAGGCGCCAACCCTGAAGTGGCTAAACATGCCGCCGAACATAGTATTGAGTTATTAAAAGCCCTGATCGCCGACGACACCCTCATTATAGTGATAGCAGGGCTTGGAGGAGGAACCGGCAGCGGTGCCACTTCAGTGTTGTTAGATTTAGCATCAGAAATGGGAATAGATGCCCTTTGCTTTGTTACCCTGCCCTTTAAATCTGAAGGGGATAAACGCAAAGAAATAGCCTATCACGCCCTTGAAGAAATTAAGCGCAAAGCCAACGCGACCCTGGTGCTTTCAAACGATGCACTTATCACCGCGCTTGATGCAACCGTGGGCATTATTAGCGCCTTCCGGCATTGTGACACGCAAATGCAGCGAATTGTTGAATCCATCATTACTATGCTAACCAGCACGGGTTACATCAATGTTGATATCAACGATTTCAGCCATATTCTATCACTTGAAGGTGATACCGCCTTAGGCGTTGGCGTGGCGCACAGTGATGAAACACTTTGTGATGCACTAACGCATGCTTTGAAGAACCCTTTAGTACAAACCAACCATATTAAAGGCACGCAAGGTGTAATAGTTCAGCTATCTTGTCAACAAGAGCCCAGCCTTGCAATGTACGAAAGTATGCTGGCTGAGCTACAAACCTTGATAGACAGCTCTCGAGCATTGATTATTAGTGGCGTAACTATCTCGGAAGAACTTCCCCACTTTGCTGAGGTGTTGGTTATTGCGACAGGCATTCCACCTGATGCGCAAAGCGAACCTTCTTCTGAAAAGATAGTAGAGATGAAGCGACCAAGACTATCTCAACCCTATAATGGTAAAAGCGAGTATCTAGATACCCCGACTTTCGTGAGGCTAAAAGGAAAAGGCTAGAGAATAACGCTTCGCCAGCCCGAATAATCAACGCTAAAACGCGCGTTGTTATATTAATTGCAGTAAGTCTGGTAGAGGCTTTCCGACAAGCCTGTAAAGTAACGTCTAAGCGATAAGGGCTCAAGAACTTCAATATTACTTCCTAGCCCTCTTAAAAATGCGCGAAGCTTACTGTCGTCGGTAACCGTTGCCGTCAATAGTGACTTTCCGGCAATCGTTGAGCTGCAGATGTTTTGATCTTCAGCCAGCTTATAGCCGTGTAATAGGAAGAAAGAATTGTCGTTGATAAGCAGTTTCAATTCCGCTTTTTCTTGCGTTGACACCAACTCAGCTCGGAGGCTTTTGTGATAGTCATTGCTTTGCTGGCAATCACTCTTTGTCACCTCAACATTTCGAATAAAATTTATCGGTAAGGAATATCGTCTGGTATGCAAAGATCCAAAAGTACATATAAATATTAGACGACCATTTTGCTGTATTAACCCCATTGGGTTCACTTTATCATAATGCTTCCATACTGCTTTTTTTGCGCGCTTGAAAAGCCTTTTTATATCTGCATTCACCTGTTTTTTGTAATACAAAGCGTTTTTTAAACGCTCTAACGTAACCGGGTCGATATCAGGTGGCACCAAAGGTTGTGACACTTGCACATTACTCACCGACTTTGACCAATGCTGCAAAAGCGAGTCGTTATCATGAGCTAGTATTTGCTCGGCCTTATTGAAGTAAGGCTGTAGTTCTTTCAATGTAGTATTCGGAAGGGTTTCACTAGATTGCTCGAGTACATTGAACGCAAGGGCGGTATTGCCATCCATCAAGCTTAAGTTTAATTTCTTGAAACAGGCATTAATATTCCAGCCAAAGGGTTTTGAGCGTTTATCCACTTCAAGGCCAAACAAGCCTATTTGCTCAAGGCTTTTTAAATCTCGCTGCACAGTACGCATATCAATATTGGCGTGACCACTGTTTTGCAAGTTATCTAAAATCTGCCGACTCGACACTTTACGAGGTGCGCGGGGTATAAATTGTAGAATGTCTAACTTTCGCTGGAATGCGTTCACAAGTATCGACCTGTTATTGGAATTGCCTATTAGCATAAATAACACATGCGACAAAAAGTGTCGCATGTGTTTTGTTAACGTCTGCTGCTATTAAGTTCACGAATCAAGCATTAGACAAGATACATGTTTTAGTACATTATGTAGCAAAACATATATTGCTAAATTGGGTTTATTATGGGAATTGTTAAGATATCTGATGCATTGCATGAAGAGGTGCGTAAAACCAGCGCAGTGATGGAACGTTCTATTAATTCGCAAGCAGAATTTTGGATGAAAGTCGGCCGGCTAGCAGAGCAAAATCCCAAATTATCTTATGAACAAATCATTGATTTAGAGATGCGCTCTCAAAACGTATCTTCAGTAAGGTTGGTTAGTGAATAGCCTTATAAAATCAGCCAGTGAAATTGCACTAATGCGTGAATCAGGCAAATTACTGGCAAAGGTTTTCAACGAGCTAGATAGCTTTATGGCTCCTGGCATTACCACCCTTGAAATTGATAGCTTTGTAGAACGGTTTATTGTTGATTGCCTTAAAGCAAGACCCGCAAGTAAAGGGCAATATGGGTATCAATTTGTACTCAATAGTTCTGTGAATGACGTGGTTTGCCATGGTGTTCCTTCTGCAGCTAAAAAGCTTAAGAATGGTGATATCGTCAACATAGACATCACCCTAGAAAAAAATGGCTATATTGCAGATAGCAGCAAAATGTACGCAATTGGTACAGTTTCACCTATTGCGAAAAAGTTAATTGATGTGACTTATGAAGCGATGTACAAAGGCATAGAGACCGTTAAACACGGCTCGACAATTGGTGACATTGGTGCCGCTATTCAAGAGCATGCGCAGAAACATGGGTACAGTGTTGTTCGCGATTATTGTGGCCATGGCATTGGCAAAGAAATGCATGAAGAGCCAGAAATAGTCCACGTGGGTAGCGCGGGAACTGGGCTTAAATTGGAAGCAGGCATGACCTTCACAATAGAGCCCATGATTAACCAAGGCACGTATAAAACAAAGCTTAAAAAAGACGGTTGGACCGTGGTTACACGAGATAAGAAACTATCTGCTCAGTGGGAACACACGGTATTGGTAACGGCGACAGGCGCAGAAGTACTAACATTAAGAGATTCTGAGCCTAGATAAGAATCTAGCTTTTAACGGATAGCGGAAAAGCCTCAAAACTCACGCCTTCATGCCCTGTCTGCATAAAATTGCGAATATTTGCGTGGTCATCACCATCAGGATTTTTTAAAACGTCATCACGATAGAAGCCACCAAACAGTGCTAATGTCTGTGCTTGGTTAAGTTGAAGATGCTGGCCTAACGCGAGTAATTTGCAAGAACCATTGTTTTGGTTAGCTTCATTAGTTACTTCACCATTGGTAAAGGCCGTTGGCGTGAATGTGAATGCATTATCGATAAGGGCTGTTACATCTCCAAACTCAACGCTTTCAGGAGATTTAATTAAGTGCTTTTTTAAAGCATCGACATTGTTGTAATTCATATAAAATTTCCGTTACGGGTCTTAAAAAACGGAAGTGTAAAATCGTATGTGTAGGGTTGCAAGCAGGTTTACATGCTTCTGGGTCTTATTGAACGAATAGGTTGTGCAACAGTTAATCACCAAGTACCACTTGATTACGGCCCATCTGTTTGGCTTTTAGCAAGGCTTTATCGGCTCTGTCGATGATAGATTCTGCTTTGCTGTCGGTTGGTACTAGGTTAGCTACGCCTAAACTAACCGTAACGTTAGATACCTGTGATGAGTTTTCTAAGCCAATTTCTAGCTTGCTCACAGCTGCTCTAACCCGCTCAGCAATGGTCAGGGCTTGTTCACCTGAAGTGCCTGGCAAAATAGCAATAAACTCCTCGCCGCCAAAACGCCCTGGAGTATCATAATCCCGCAAGGTCACTTTAATGGTGTCGGCAATCGTTTTGAGAACCGTATCACCGACTAAGTGACCATAATTGTGACATGAATCGGCTATCTAAATTTACCGCTATGAGCTGCAACTTCAAATACTCACCACAGTGTAAAGTAACGAGATGGATATGTAGTACAATGCCCTCTAAATCAAACGTGTTATAGAGGCGCCAATGTTAGACATTCAAGAAAATAAAACTGAACAGCCAATTCAAACTGTTAGCGACCTTGCAAAATACGTTGATTATTCATTTTTAAATAGTCTGGTTGTGGATCCGCACGCTAAAGAAGATGGTAATGAGCATAACCCAAGGCAGGTATTCTCTGGCCATTATGTACCGGTAACGCCCACCCCTATTGAAAACCCTATCTACGTTGCTCATAGCCAAACGTTCTTTGAAGAATTAGGCTTCGATAACAGCCTTGCCCACACGCCTGAATTTATGCGTTTGTTTTCTGGTGACATGACTTCCCTACCCGCCGAGTTACGACCCTATGGCTGGGCTACCGGCTATGCCTTGTCAATTTATGGCACCGAATATATTCAGCAATGCCCATTTTCAACGGGCAATGGATATGGAGATGGCCGAGCCCTTTCAGTACTGGAAATTGTTACTAATGGAAAGCGCTTTGAAATGCAGTTAAAGGGCGCAGGAAGAACACCATACTGCCGGGGCGCAGACGGCAGAGCAGTATTGCGCTCGAGTGTGCGAGAGTTTTTAGTACAAGAGCATATGCACGCATTGGGTGTTCCTACGTCGCGTTCTCTCAGTTTATTTATGTCTCAGTCTGAAACTGTCGACAGACCTTGGTATTTAGAGGGCTCAAACTCTCAAGACCCAGAAGTGATGGTGCCAAATCTTGTGGCCATCTCAACCCGCGTTGCCCCTTCATTTATTCGCGTGGGTCAGCTAGAACTTTTTGGAAGACGAGCAAGAAGTAACCAACACCCTACGGCTTTAAAAGAGCTTCAGCTTCTGGCAGCACATTTGATTGAACGTGAATATAAAAATGATATCGATACAGCCCAACCCTTTGAAGTTCAGCTTGTTGCCCTTGCTGCCGCGTTTCAAGACCGCCTCACATCGCTTGTGGCGCATTGGATTCGAGTAGGTTATTGCCAAGGAAATTTCAATAGCGACAACTGCGCGGCTGGAGGATATACACTTGATTACGGACCCTTTGGGTTTTGTGAGTTATTCGACCCAGCTTACCAACCATGGACTGGTGGAGGTCGTCACTTCTCGTTTTTAAACCAGCCTGTAGCGGCAGAAAAAAACTTTGATATGTTTTGTCGCGCTGTGGAGCCCTTGCTCATCAATGCACCAACTGAACTAGAAGCATTACGTGATGTGAACAGCAACTTTGCCACGGTCATGCAAGAAAAGATGGACAACATGTGGGCCGCAAAACTCGGGCTTAACGCTTACGATAATGAGCTGCTGCTTCAACTATTACACTTAATGATGCGCACTGGTGTGGACTATAACCACTTTTTTAGAGAGTTATCTAACCTTCCTAAGGATGTTGAAGCACTAAAAACAAGTTTTTATGCTGAGCTTAAAGAAAGCATGAGTTTTGAATGGAATGAGTGGCTAAAAAGTTGGCGAACTCAACTTGAAAAGTCGGGTGATATTAATGATATTTCAAAAAAGATGAAGCTTACTAACCCTAAGTTTACATGGCGTGAATGGTTAGTTGTACCGGCGTATAAAGACGCACAAGTTGGCAATTTTGATCGTATTCACGCACTGCAAGACGTGCTGACTAAACCCTACGAAGAACAATCAGAGCAAACACAAAGCGGTTATTACCGTTTGCGCCCGCGAGAATATTTTAATGCTGGAGGTATTTCACACTACAGCTGTTCTTCGTAGAGGGTTAGCCCTTTTAGCAGGGCTAGCCGTTACAGTGAAGCTAGGAACTTTAACAATAACTTCAACTATAATAATCAGTTACTTTGCTTCAACAAAGCGTGTTTCTAAATAGCCGATAATCGCTTTAGAGTCGTATAGCCACTCAACGCCATCGTTATTTTCAATTCGAAGACATGGCGTTTGAATTTTTCCGCCGCCTTGTAACAGCTCTTCTCTGTAAGGCGAACCTTCTGATACATTTCGCTTTTGAATAGGCAGATTATATTTGTACATTGCGCGGCGAGTTTTAATGCAAAAAGGGCAACCAAAGAACTGGTATAAAGCCAAATTTTGGCTTTCCTCTGCCACTTGCACTTGTTGTTCTGGCGAACGTTTTAGTTTAGTGCCCCGGGTTATTACATCGACAAATGCAATGATAGCCCCAAGTAAGTTGCGAATAAGGGTTATAAAGAATTTCATTTTACGGCTCTACTAACGAATGATGAAATAAAAAACGCGATTGTACTACTTGGTGCCGCGCTTTGATAATTAAGATCATGAAATTTATTCATGTAGTGGTTGTGTCATCTGCTCATTGAAGAGGCTTTAAATTTTGGTACTTCAATAAGCTGAGTTTTAAAATTTTTATGCATGCATGGTTTATGCTTTTACACATTTTGCATTAAACACAAAAAAGCCCCGTTCTTCGCAAAGAAACGGGGCTTTTTCTATTTGGCGGAGAGAGAGGGATTCTCTGACCGAAATCTTTAGGCCACAGAACTCGTGCCTTCGAGTCCGTATGGCCATAATGTGACAGAGCTTTGTGACAGAGTAAAGTGTTAAATTTTGATGATATTTGAATGGCTATTTTTCAGTATCACAAAAGTTAGCGAAATCCACATGAATGCCTTTTAATTGAGTTTCACACTGTAAATATACACATTTTTTTGCTTATGACGGCAGCGAAAAAGGCCAACCGAAAGCAATGTTTTTTCAAAAAGTAAAAAGCACTGCTGAGCTAGTAAATTTTCATTTTTTATTTGAAAACCAAAATCATTCATTTTGCTAAGTATATAGTAAATTATCAGGATAAATGTACTCCCTCCCCACTGCTTCTAACTGCCACTAGTCACTTCACAACATACATTTTAGTAGTGAACACGGAAAAGTTTGGCGATTACGTTATGTTTAGTTTGACATTAATCACAAAGGAGTAAAGTTATGTCAAATGGAATGAAATATGCGAAGTTTTATGGTCACAGCGTGCGTGCCTTAAGCGGTCTGTCTGCTAAACAGTTACAGATGTACATCTATCTGGCATCGGAAGTAAAAATGGTTAGAAATGAACTTTCGTTGACGAGAAGCGATAAAGATAAAGCAGCTAGAGCCGTCGGCATTAAACCAAGTAGCGTAAACAATTTTTTGTCAAAATATTGCAGGCTAAATTTGATGATTAATTTAGGCGGCGGCGTTTTTATCTTGAACCCCAGTGTAACAAATCGTGGACGATTTGAGAGTTTGCCCAGCATGTTGATGACGTATACAAATGCTCGCGCTAAAGCGCGTAAAAAGACAATGTTATAGCGAGGACGGCAACTTCGTTGCCGGGTCTTGACATCTTCATTACATAGTGAAAAAAGCTCAAGGCCTTTAAGTACTTGAGCTTTACGAAGTTGAGGATACTTGAACCAATGATAGTTCGATATTGATTGAAGTATAGGTTATAGCGCTACTGATGACATATGAACTCACTTTTTGCGTAAACGGTAACAATAAAGGCTATCTTTTAGATACCCAAACGCTCTAGGCATCATTAACGGTAAGCTATGAACATAGGTGCAGAATTCGCGTTAGGGACAGGCTTGAGAAGTGGCTGAACTGATTCGTCTTTCTCATGCTCCTCTGTGTATAGCCAAACATAGATCTATATCCCCATACTCAGAATTTTCCGTCAAACATCTAAGAAGCTATCAGCTAAAATTTGAACTATTAAGCAACACTGATGCTGACTAATTTTTGTTCACCTTCATTGTGGTTTAGCAACGACCGGCTAAACTTAAGGCTCATCAAATCGAAACTTACAAGGAAGTATTATGGCTATCCCCCCTATTGTGCTCATGATCCATGGTATGGGCACCCATCATCAACTCGACGAAGAAAACGCAGAAGGTCAGGTAGCTCCACCTGAGCAAGATCCTGATAATGGACTTACTTCGACCCAACGAGAAGTTGTCATAGGTATTAATGAAACCGCGAAACTCTTTGGGATTGAAGGTTATAAGTTCGAAGAAAAAGTAGAACTAAGAGAATTTAATTACTCTAAATATCTCCACGATGTTTTAATGAAAGATAAACAAAAAGCTGAAGCATTAAAGAATAATATTGCGTCACTTACCGGTTTCGGTATGGGCGCTGATTTAGCTAATGAGCTAATCGGTGAACTTGCAGGGATCAGTAATGACAAGTTTTTCTACACGCATTGGATGGATATTGTCTATTACGGCCTTACTAGCCATGGTGAAATTATTCGGAACAATCTAGCACGAGACTTGAACAAAATTATTAGCGAGGCGCAACCGGGTCAGGATATTCATATTATTGCTCACAGTCTGGGAACCGCTGTCCTTTATGACACAATAACCAAGTGGTTGAAAAAGGACGCCAATTATAGTGCTGAAAATCCCGAGCTTGATGTCGACAATTTTAAGTTCAAATCAATTTATATGTTTGCGAACGTCAGTCGGCTAGTCAACTTGCTAAATGATATTGGTGACCCGGAACGTTCAGTACTCAATTCAGGGCCTGGTGGCTGCGCAGAGCTATTCTACAACATATTCAATGAGTTTGACCCTTTTACGTGGATAAAGCGTTGGGACGGTGAAATCCTCGGTAACGGTTATGACAAGCGTATAACGACAGTTAGAAAGCTGAACACACATGACTTACAAGAATATGTGTCTACGCCCGCCGCTTGCCGATGGATGATGACCAATATCACGGGTGATTATATAGATTTAGAAACACTCATCGAAGCTAAAAAACAATATGAAGCACATCCAGATAATCTAACCCAGGATTTGGAAGATATTGATGACGAGTTTAATAAGGTGAGATCACCGTCTGTAGATATTGGTAAGATTCAAGCAGTTATTAAATTGTTTAAGGCTGTCCACAACGCATATGACACTGCGAAACGATTAAAAGAAGGATTTTGACATGAGACATTGGATACAGGTTTCACTTTTCACGTTAGGGTTTATATCGCTTAGTGCATACGCTGACAATCAAGACAACAGCATATCCTGCGAATACGATATTATTTCTGCTCCCTTAAACGAGACACATTTAAAAGACCTACAAAAACAAGCTGTGACGACTTCAAAATCACTTTGCTTGAAGTCTTTAAGGATTACAGAAGACGAAGCTGGCGAGTTAGGATTAGTGATATCGACATTCGCCAGTTTAGCGAAAGAAGGAGTTCTGGAAACATTTCCAGATAACAAATTTAATGGCGTTGAAGCTATCACAGAACAGTGGTACCAACAGCTATTAAACGTTGGTGAAGATACCGATTATGTGAGTAAGTTAGCAGTCAACTTTAATGCAGGCTATGTCAACAACAATGGCGATATCACTAAAGACCAAATCCGATTTGAGTTACCGCCTAACCATCAAAACGATTTTGCTATAGAGGTCACAAGTGCTATCCACAATGAATGTAAAAAAGTCGATATGGCTGATAACTGCCTTGATGCGACCAAACAATTAAACGCGGCTATTGAACCCGCTTTTTTCTCATTCAAAAAAACACTAACAGGCCAAAACCTAGCTAAACACAAGAGACTGGTCAGTGCATGGCAAACGTATATTGATGAAAGTCGCTACCAGTTCCCTTGGGAGGCGATTGCTACCGCTAGGTGGCACCATGAACACTTCTCGGACGAAAAGTTAGTGGGTCCGCCTCCGACACAAGTGATTTTGTTTCACCCTACTCTCGTAATCGAACATGTGCACAACCTTGAAAAAGGTAATCGAGATGATGTTAGCGTCGCAATTGAATGGGTGGGAATGAATTGGTGGGAAAAAGGTTTAGGTTTCTCCATCACAAGTATCTATAACGACAGAGCTGATGCAAAGTCAGTAGGTACTGGGGTTACGCTTCATTTTGACAATACCTACTCAATAGGAATGGTGCATCGCTCAAATGGTGCAAACAGTGTTTTCGTAAATGTAGACCTATTAGACCTCTTTGGTGATAAGAAAGAGAAGTACAAAAAATACAAAAAATACTTTTAATATCATTGCAAAGTAATATTTATTTGAATTTTGCATGACATCGGCGGATTTCATGTAACAAAGCGCAACAAAAATAGAGCTAAAATGTAGATGTCCATCTAGACGCTAGAATTCAACACAATGGATAAACCAAATCACGAAGGCCTACTCTCGTGCCTACAGAAAATTCTTACTAAGAAGCTTTTCATGGTTATCTTTCTAACTATTCACACAGTCCTCGGCCTCATGACCGAGGACTTTGTAAACTAAAAGCTACTTAAATTTAAGGCATGCACCATTGTCATGGAAGGCATATACCCCAAAAAGTGAGAACAATTTGATATTCAAGCCGACTCTTTGAAGTAGGATAATTCCTCAAATTCAAAAACCCAGTCGGGCACATCGTCATTAGGCTCTAAAATGGAGTCTGTCAGCAGCCAATTGTAATAATTAAGAATTGCGCTTTCAGGGTCGTTTTTCAAATCATCAGAGAGTATATTATAGGTGCTCTGCGCAACTTTAGTTTGAATGTGATGCAATACATCATTTAAACACGTCGCATTATACTTTTTACCAAAAGGGTCAGCCTCCAAAAATAGGTCAAAATCATCGAGAATTTGGAATTCTTCTGACGGTTCAATACCCCTCAACGATTCTTGAAGAGATTCGATCCATGCTTCAGCCTCAGGACTATATTGTCCTACAAACTCATTGCCATTAAATTCAACAGTAGCTCCATTCAATACCTTCTGGAATTTGTCCAAGTTTCGATCTATCAGAAGAGACACGTCCTCCGCCGAAAGCTCCTTACACAAACCGAAGCGACGTTTTTTACGAAAATATACCTCAGGGTTGCCGTAAGCAAAATCAACATAAATCTCGCCAGTTCTAATATCTAAAACTAGACTTGGTTTTGATTCTTCAGGGGCATTATCTTCGTGATAAAGTGGAAATGCTTTATCACTAAAAAAAGCATTATGCGCTATAACGTATTGAGGTATATCTTGTTCTGACGAAAATATCTTAGAGTCTTCAACATACCACCCTTCATTGATCCAGCACACAACGTCTGAGACAGGCACCTCAAAAAAACCAGCAAAAGCCGACTCATCACCGCGAAAATTCGACTGAATAAAATTATTTAAAGTTTGCATAACTACCTCACAAAAAAATAATTGTTACCGACTAGCAAAGTGACGACTAATCGACTGTTATATCTTGTGTGTGTTAGGTCATAATACCTGCTGCAAGAAGAAATACAAGACTACGAAATACGCCCTAAGTCACTGATAAATAAATGATTAACTAAATTTTTCACTGTGATAATTTTGTTAATCATTAATTATACTTATAAAGCAAAAATAACACTTACAAAACAAAGTCTTACCTTATAAATGATGGGCTTTCACTCAAAACGTCAGCGTTAAATAAAAAATTAAAATAAATTTTATAATTTCGTAAACTAACTTTAATTCTTGATTGAAAATCAGACAGTGCGTGTTCGTCATAAAGCGATAAAGCTGCAAAGGAAAGCGCGTACCACAGGCTCAATCATTCCTTAGTAAGTGGCCAAATTAATAACCTGGCTGATGCTATGACAAAACTTATGTATTTGAGTTCGTATGTTCACAATTGGCAGAGTAAAGTTGATTATCTGTCAAATGGTTGAGTTGTATTCTAATCACCACTAGCAGCTAATAATTCAAATCTTTGGTATGGTTAGCCAACAACTAAGACTCTTCACTTTTACTTTATGACTTAGCTATAAACACTCTGCCCCTGCCCTGGGTATTTATCAAAGATATGCATGTAAACATCGCTACAGGTTTTTGGCCATAAATCATCGTTATATGATTCAGGTAAGCCATCTAGTACTTCTTCTATCATGTTTTTAACTCTGGCTTTGGTGCGTTGCTTTTTACGCCAATCTATAACCAGTATTTCCTGCATTTTTCCAGTTAACTCTTTAGCAATGTCTTTAACTTTATTGCGTTCTTTATCAGTTAACGGAGCAGCTTGGATCATTAAGTCATAAACGGCGAGTTCTTCTTCAGATAATCCTTCGCGTACAGTTCGCTCCTCTTCGTGCTCTAGTTCGTTAATAAACTCTTTTAAACGATTAAAGAACTCTTCTGCGGTATAAGCGCCAAGGTTATATTGTTCTACCAACTCTAAAAATTTTTGTTGTAAATCTTGTCGTGCTTTGTTTTTTAACACCATGGGTTGTAGTTTACGTTCAATGATATTTTTCAATCGTTCGGCGTCTGACTGCTTGGGCTTCTGAACTTTCGCTACCATAGTTGCCAGTGCATCAAAGTCTATATCTGCAATGTTAATAGGCTCTGGCAGGTTGCTTTTTATTTGAATGGTTGAAATCGATTCATCAAGTAATTCATTCACTTGATTTCTGATAATGTCTAATACGTCCTCATCATCAATGGTCAAGCCAGACTTCAGTCGCATCTGAGAATAGATGATATTAATGGCGATACGGCATGGCACATATTGGTTCGCGCTATCGTCTGGCATTATTGCTTTAAAAATACGATTGATTTGACGAAGGTATGCGGTGAATTCATCCTTGTTTTTAGGCTCAAGTAAAATTTCACTGGCATTGTCTAACAAGGTTAATTTAGCGAAACCATCTGCTGGTGAATAAATAATCGCGCCCAAATCAATATGTTTTGAATTTAGAAATACTTGCAACTCTCCAATCGCAATGCCAAGTGCGGCAACTAGCTCTGACTTATCTTTTGCAGGACTATCAACTAAGTACTTAGACTCGCCTTCAGCTACACCGCCACCATACATACCTAACGCTTCTTGAAGAGAACTAAATATATTAATGTAATCAACTACCTGCCCCGCAGACTTGCCATTGAACACACGGTTGGCGCGAGCAATGGTTTGCATCAGAGTGTGACTTTTTAATGGCTTATCCAAATACAGCGTTGAAACGGCAGGCGCATCGAACCCCGTTAGCCACATTGCGCAAACAAACACGATCCTTAATTCATCTTCAGGATCTTTAAATTTTTCATCAATCTTTTCTTTAAGAAAACGTTCACGATGGGGCTTATAGTTAAGTCCCTTCTTTGCAAGTCGCTCATCGTCGTTCTGTCCGCCAGATACAACAACAGCCATATCAATTGTAGCCATATGTTCAATTTGGAATGTTAGCTTATTTAAACGACTACCAGTGGCATATCTGGCTTGTGATTTAAGACTCGTTAATTTGTTTTTCCATGCTTGCTGTACTTTATCGTACATTTTGATGGTGGTAGCCTTATCGATTGAAACCACCATAGCCTTACCCAACATACCGCCCGAAAATGGTGCCCGATTTATATAGTGTTCAACTAAATCTTTGGCTACAGTTTCTAAACGATCATCCCGTGTGATGATATGGTAGGCCTTTGAGAACTCTTTTTCTAAGCGTTCTTCTTGTTCAACCGTAAGGTCGGCTTCATCTAGTATTTCAGCTATATCTGCACCAATATCAGCATTTGACAACGAAACCTCAGGTACTCTATTTTCGTAATATAAAGGTAGTGTTGCACCATCATCAACCGCATCAGAAAAGTTATAAATACTGATGTAGTCACCAAATACCTCTTGAGTCTTTGCCTCGCCTGCCAGCAATGGTGTGCCTGTAAAGGCCATAAAAGCAGCATTAGGCATAGCATTACGCATATTCATGGCTAAAGAGTCGTATTGGCTCCTGTGGGCTTCATCGGTGATCACAATAATGTCATTGCGCTCAGACAATATCGGATAATTGCCCTTCTCATCACCTTTAAACTTTTGGATCAGTGTAAATACAAAACGGTGGTCTTCACTTAAAAGTAATTTTAATTGAGCGCCAGAGTCAGCCTGACAGTTTTCTGTAATAATACCGGCAGAATTAAAGGTTTTATAAATTTGATCATCAAGGTCAGTTCTGTCAGTAACCAAAACGAATGTCCAATTGCCAGTGTATTTTCTAAAGGCTTTTTTACAGAAAAATACCATAGAAAAGCTTTTTCCGCTGCCTTGTGTATGCCAAAAAACACCTAACTGCCCTGCTCGCTCTTTTACATTATTCAAGCCTTCAAGTGCTTGATTAACACCAAGGTACTGATGGTACTTAGGTATTATTTTTATGGTGTTTTTTGTTTTTACAAATAATACATAGTTTTCAATGATGTCTAATAAACGGCTTTGCTCACATACACCGCGAATAACAACTTCTAGACTTACTCTTCGCAGTTCTGATTCACTTTCAATTTTTTTCCACTCGGCAAAGTGTTCCCATTGACTGGATATAGAGCCAACCTTTGATTGAACGCCGTTCGAAAGGATGATTAATTGATTAAAGGTAAAAAGCTGAGGGATGGTATTACGGTAATCGGATAGGTTATCTTTGTAGGCGGTCAGTAAGTTTTTATGGCTGGCTTTAAGCTCTACAAAAACAAATGGCAAACCATTTATAAAACCGATTAAATCTGGGCGGCGGGTTTCTATTTCGCCCGTAATGCTCATCTGGCTACATAATAAAAAGTCGTTTTCTGTGGCGCAGTTCCAATCAACATAACGAACAACACAGTCATCATCATCATCTTGAGTGGTATAAACATAGCCATTTTGCAGCAACTCATAAATCGCTTCATTAGCGGCGATAGGCGTCATTGCACTTCTATCACGGGCTATTTCATCAATTGCTTCTTGAATAACTAGTGGGTTAATCTGAGGATTTAACTTTAATAGCGCAGCTTTTAGCCGAGCAAACAAAACCACATCATTGCGGGTTTCTCGGCCAAAAAATAAAGGGGTATTTAGTAATAACTCGTCATTAACTGAACCAAACACTTCATCCCAACAAGTAACCGTTTCCCAGTTTAATTCTGAGAATAACTGTATTGCAGGTTGTTCTACTAAAGCATCTTCCGTGTATGTCATTTTATCCTCTTACCAAGCCTTCTTCAGCATCTTGCTTTATTTCATGTTCGATTTGATTACTAATATTATCAACAAAATTAGAAGCCCAACTTTTAACCTTGATGTTCTTATGTTCCATTAATGGTTGAATCAACTCTTTATCAGCTTCTAAATATGGCACTAAAGATCCAGACCATGATCTACTTGAGAAGTTTGCTGATATTTCACTTACAAAAGATTTGTTGTCACCATATTCGGATATTAAATTGACAATTAGCGGATTTATAATTCTATTATCATCAATGGAAATAAACATAGATATCGCACGTCCAACTAGTATTAAAGCAACTTCATCTTGGCACCACTCGATAACAATATTCTGATCTAAAATATCAAAAATACTATTGTCTCTTTTTTTATAAGACTTTCCACTACCTAATAAATCGATTAAGAGATACTGTTTAATCCCGCTAACATCAATAAATTCATCTGCTAACTTAGGCCACAAAAAATTTCCATGTAGTTCAAACGCTGTGTAAAAAGCCTTATCCAAGTAATCCCATAAGTCAGAATAATCAACATCATTATTGCAAACTTGATCAATAAGGTGGTGACATAACTTTAAGGCAAACTCTTCACCTTCAGTCTTCAATAACTTTTCAGCTGACTTGAGCCAGTGATAACTATCTGAATGACGTGTTTTATCTTCTTTTTTAAAAGAAGCCTTAAGAACAAGATGAACTAACACGGGGGTTAATGGACCGAAATCAATATCTTTACGACCGTGCATATACATGTTGATATTATGAAGCGCCACCCAAACTGCTGTAGGATCAATTTCACTTAATGACATACAAAAGCGACTTATTTCTTTTTCAGTAAGGTGTTCTGTTGCACGCCCATAAACAAGCATTGAGGCAGCATGACTAGGTAACTTACCTTTTCTTATTAACTCAATAAAAGTATCTAAATGAAAAACTTCAAAATTTCCAGTAGTTATCGAGTCAGGGTAATATTCAACAAGCTTCTCGTCAGAGCCAATTAACTCTATTACCGCCTTCCATTTAATAGGCTTCTTAATATTAAGCCCAAACAATAAACCAGAAAGAAACCGAGTATTTACACCGTTATGATTACGCAAATATTCAATTACTTCATTTAATAAACTTTCTATATCATCGATTTCAAGCACTAAGTGCTTAGCAAATACCCAGCTTTGCTTTTGCTCCGGAAAGGTCATTAATAGTTCAAAGTATTGATATAATTCAGCAAAGCTACTTTTGAATTCTTCGGCCAATTTCTTAGCGTGTTCAGCGGCCATATCAATATAATGCCCATCCTCTCCCTTTACATCTTCTCTGGATGGATTAAGAACAATAAGTTTTAGCTTTTCTTCAAGGTTATCTTCATCGGGGGATAATAGTTCTTCCCAAGACTTCAGAAGCTCAATGTGTTCCTGCTTCATTCCTTCAGCATCATAATGTAAAGCATGGGTAATAGATTGTGCAGCGGCCGGCCAGTACTTTCCTGAAAGCTTTATCACCTCTTTTATAAAAGCATCCAATTGCTCAGGCATTTTGTACCTAACCAGACCTCTAATTTCATGACCAAATGCATCTTTAACTTGCTCAATCAAACGGCCACGCCTAATTATTTCAAGTAATATATCCAGAAGTGATTGCCAATAGTCATAGATTTCTGGAAATTTTTGCGGCCTCCATTCTTTAAGTTCAGGTTTAGTACCTTGAAATTCTGCACCAATCGTTCTTGTGCCACCATGTGTATCAATAGCAGTTTTAACAGCTTCAATAACTACAACGTCTGCGCTTTCAATATTTAAAGCTAAAACGTTCTTTATGATATCAAGCCTTTGGCTAAAATCAGCCTCAGTTCCAGACAATTGCCAGCGAAACAATTGTGAGAATTGACCTAAAGAATTATTACTGAAACTTTCATTCTCAAACTGAGCCAGTTTAAATAAGCACCAAGACGCCTTTTCAAAGCAAGATTTATGAAAAACAAGCATCTCTAATGCCCAAACAAGGTTTCGCCTGACGTCACCTGCTATAGAGGCTATTTCCTCATCAGAAAGAGAAGAAAACACTCGGTATAATAAATCATTGGTAACAATTGGGCTCACCTCAACCAATGCGCGGAATAGCCTCGAACCCTTTTTGCTTAACAACAATTCCGCTTGACCAAAAGGGCTACACGTCTCGCATAACCTACCTACAAATTCTTGAACCTTTTTAGACGAATCTAAGTATTTAATCTGTGTGCAAAAACTACCAATCAAACTTTCAGGTAAAGAATTAATTAAGTTTTCTAATTCATCGTGAATGTTATTATCCCACCACATGGACGCGAGGTGGATTGCTAAGGGCTTAGGAACAATTCGAGCATAACGTCCGACTCGGTTAATAATTCTTCTTCGTTCAAATTGATTAACTACTTCCCCAAATGTTTCCCTGTTGGATTTAGCAATGCTGATAATATAATCCGCTTGTTCAACCCCTTCGGCCTCAACACCAAAGACATCAAAAAGTGAGCACACCTGTAAAATTCGTTTTTGCTCTACGGTAAGCTCACCATCACCATTAATTAGTTTATCTGCAAAGTCACGTTCAGTTAGTTGAGAACTCAAGACTCCTTCATTTCTAAACCTTTCAGAAATTAATATCGCTAATAATGGAAAGCCTTCAACAAAAACAACAATCCTACGAATTTGAGAATCATTGAATTGAGGTAACATAGGCTTTATAAGTTCGGTAACCGAATCATCATTAAGCTCTGTTAAGTGTATATGTGAGGAGCTAGTTACTTCATCATCGTAAAAGTTAACCGTTATTACTCTTAAATCAGACTTATGATTAACAATTTCTGTAGCTAAATAGTCATGTAAAGAAACGGAGCAGTGTTCAACTACAATCAAGCCAAAAGCACCATCCCTAATAGCTTGTTTAATTTTTATTCGAACATCATTTTCATGTGAATTTGCTTTAAAAACTAAAATGTTATCTTCTGATAACTTTTCCTCGCGTTCAATGTACTCCGTGATCAGTCGAGTTTTACCTAAACCAGACAACCCCGTAATTCGAACAATGGCACCTGATGTTTTTAATGATTCTTGCAATGAATTAAGTGCTTTTAGTCGAACAGCATCTGCAACAAAAGAGTAACCATGTCTCCTTCCACCATCATGCAAAAGCCAATCTCTAAAATTCTCTGATGAGGTATTTTTATACTTTACCAAAGAATTTTTATTAGAAATAAAATCAACGATTTTGATTACGGCAATTGAATCAGAATCGATTGGTTTAGCTATAGAGCCATGATCCGTATCAGGTATTACCAAACTATTGGAGTAACAAAACCTTGAGCTTGAAGCTGAGACTACATCTTCTACTTCAGCAACTAAATTAAGAATCTCAAATTTTTTATGATAGTCGGCAAATAGCCAAAAATCGTTAACTTCAACGAGTTCAGGGGAGTTTAGTGAAAGTGATTTTAGGTGCTTATTCCTAGGATTAATTACTTTACCAGGAGTTGCATAGCCAGATCCCTGATGTGGAACATCTAAAAAACAAACTTTTGAAATGTTGTGACTAATTTTTTTAAATTCTAATCTCGCTAAAAGCTTTTTGATAACAACACCGCCGTTGCTATGACCTATTAAAACAATCTCGTCATTTTCTAGGTTGCATAGTTGTTGAAGCTTTAATATCTGAGCTTCAGCAATATTCAATAACGTAGGTGCGCTTTTCCAAAATTGAAGTTTAGATGGAGATCTATATTTTAGGTGATCAACGGTATACTCTGCCCCAAATACTTCCTCCAATAAGCTAGGGAACTTTCCCCAAGTTTTTTGGGGGTTACCACTCAAACCATGTATAAAAAATATGTATTTAGCCAAGCTTTAATCCTTTAACTCAATTTGTCCTGAGATAAGTTTGGGCAACAACATATCTCTTTGTTGTTTAAGGTTTTCGTTTCTTTTTGATAGGTTGAAAATGCTCTTAAACATCGGTCGAACTATATGAGTAAATTCATTCATCAACTCTTTTGGTGGTACGGGTAAATAACATGAAGCAAAACAATCGTTGTGGACGCGTTGACGACCTGTCGCGCCAGTCATGCTTTGAATAGCGTGTTCGCGGAAGTTATTACTTCGCGATAGAAGGTAGATAAACTCTGAGCTTAAATATTCACTTTCACGCAATACTATGAACTCTGTTGAACCAAACCCGACAGGTTGTTCTGGTGTTAAAAACTGTACATACCCGGTTTTACCATTTTGTAGACAAGGGGTAATCCTCGCAAATAATGTATCACCATTAATGAATTTAGCACCGCTGTTACCTGTCTTTTCGATAATGTCGCCAATCACCATAGAACCTTCAGATAAACCACTCATACCAACAAATGGTTTTTCGCCATCTTTCGCCAGCTTAGTTTTTGGGTTAATGGTGATCGCCTCAGCGGCACTTTTAACCTCCCACCCCTCAGGTATCTGGCCTAGTGGTGAGTTGATGAGTTTTTGATTGCCGTCTTTATCAACATCATCAGCATGGCCTGGGTAGCGGAAGTTAACAAACCATTCGCGGTAAAGGGATTGCGCCATGTCTTCTAAAATAGCGATACGGCGGTTGTTGTTTTCGATTAGGTTATCAAATTGAGAAAGTACAAATGAGATTGTTTTTTGATATTTAAGTGGCGGAATTTCTAGCTCGAAATTACAGAAAGATGACTTATTTAATATAGGAGTTCTAACACCTGCAGCAGATGCAATCGAAAAGAACATTTCTCGCTTAGTTGTGAGCAAATAGTAAAGGTAATCTGAATCAACTTGCGCATTGGGTATAATTGAATTCAACTGCTGATTAGTAAATGATGGCCTTGAAATAAGTATAGACTTCCCCATTTGCCAGCCAATGCAAGAAACGCAAATACTTCCTGGTGGGAGTAAATTGTTTTTCAGCATTTGTGCCCCTTTGTCAGAGAGATATCTGTCAGTAGTGTGAGCTGCCTTTCGATTATGCATATCCGCAGGAGTAACGAAAGGAAAGTGTACTCCAAACGCTTGGGGCTTTGAGGATGTTGGTGTTCTGCCAGTTATAACTTTACCTAATTCATGTATTTTTTTCTTAATATAAATTGGCATAGTTAAATAGCGCCTAAAACTTTCAAGACATTATCTGATATTGAACTTTCCAACTCATGCGCTTCATTATTCAATACTACTAGCTCTTCTTGTAAAGTTTCTAACCTGGCAAAAAAATCTTCGTCATGTTCAAGTTCACCTTCGGCGACACCCACATAACGACCAGGATTTAAGCTATAATTTTGCTCAATAACTTCATCTTTAGTCGCCACCTTACAAAGGCCAGCAATGTCTTGATAGGTAAAGTCACCATTGTCACTTTTGAAAAAGTTACCAAGCGAATAAAGACCATCATTTCCCTCATCAAGATGTGTTTCTAAGTAGGTATTATCAATGTCTTGCCCACGATATAAACGCACAATGTTGGCAATAAAATTAAGCTGTTCACTGCTGAAATCACGCACTGCTCGTGTCACTTGTCGGAAAATATGACGCGCATCAATAAATAATACTTTGCCTTTGTTTTTTGCTGGTTTGTTTTTATCTAAAAACCATAAGGCACAAGGTAAGGTGACGGTGTAAAAGAAGTTACTTGAAACGGCGACCATTACATCAACCCCATCATCTTCTATCAATTGTCGGCGTATGTCTTGTTCTGAGCCACGGGCATCGCTGGCGGAGTTAGCCATAACAAAACCTGCACGGCCTGTTTTATTAAGGGCAGCGTAAAACATCTGTATCCAGATATAGTTGCCATTGTCGATACGGGGCATACCATAAGGAAAACGTTGTTTGTCCCCTTCTAAACGGTCTTTTTGAATTTCGTTTACATTGAAAGGAGGGTTTGCCATAACTCTGTCGAACTGGCCATATTGTTTACCGTCAAGGATTTCCCCTTTGGCTAGGTCGAACGGGTCTTCGTAATAGGAGTTACCTTCACGAATATCACCTTGTAAGCCATGCACCGCCAAGTTCATTTTTGATAAACGTACCGTATCACCGGTTTTTTCCTGACCGAATATAGATAGTTCATCACTAGCGCTTTTGTTATGGCTGGCAACAAAGTCGGCAGAACTGACAAACATACCACCGCTACCACATGCAGCGTCGAATACCTTGCCATGGTATGGTTCAATGATTTCAGTAATCAAACGTACTAAGGCAGATGGCGTGAAAAACTCACCACCACCCTGACCTTCTGTTTTAGCAAACTCATTAAGGAAGTATTCGTAAATACGCCCGAATATGTCTGAGCCTAAACCAAAATCAATAGCGGTAAAGTTTTTAAGTAAACCTTTTAAAATGTCATTATCAAAACGGGTATAGGTTTTAGGCAGCGCATCTTTAATGGCTTCATTTTCAGCTTCCAAGGCTTTCATGGCGTTATTAATATTAACGCCAATGTTTGAGCCTTCAGGCAAAGCCAAGAGGTTTGAATACAAGGCTTCATCGGGCACAAACATCGCGCCTTCAGCCTGAATTTGAGATTTAATATCGCCACTACCTCGGCGACGACTACTGATGCTTGCATCTAAACGTTGTTTCGCTTGGGTAAAACGAAACTCTGCATATTTTAAAAATATCAATCCCAATATAGGACGAGAGTATTCCTGAGCGGTTAGGCCAGTATTAGCGCGAAGTGAATCCGCAGCCGACCATAAACGTTTTTCTAATGCTTCAATTTTTTTAAAATCTGCCATTTTTGTCTCTTTGCTAAACCGTTAACTATTAACAGTTTGGGTATATAAATCGTTGAATTCGGAGTCTGTGACAGTGCCTGGTAATAAGGCATTAATACTTAAACTACGCTTTTTTGTTAATAGCCTATGTAAATTTGCATCAAAGGAGCTATCGCCATACTTAGGGTGGATGGCAATAGGGATATAGACATACACAGGTTTGTTTTGGCCTATTCTAAATGCCCTGTCGGTGCTTTGGTCTTCAACAGCTGGGTTCCACCATCGCGTTAGATGGATAACATGATTAGCCGCTGTTATTGTTAAACCTACCCCGCCTGCTTTTGGCGATAATAACATTAGGTCAAACTCGCCTTCTGCCCCTTGTTGAAATTCATCTACATATTTTTTTCTGGTGTTCCCGTCAACTTGTCCATTTATTCTAATAGGTCGTTTTTCTAACTGGTATCTTTGCTGTAGATAACCACTTAAATACTCTTGCACTTGAACTGCTTCGCAAAAAACTAGGGCTTTCTCACCTTTGCCGGCTATGTCATCCAGTATGGTTATTAAGGCCGTTAAACGAGCTGAACGTTTAATTACACCGTCATTAATACCCGAACCGTCAAACTCTTCGGCGACTAATGATGCCTTTCTGATCTTTTGAATAAACTTAAGAACAGCTCCAGCATTACCTTTTTCAAGCTGAACTTCTTTTACGATATTTTCATATTCTTGTGCCTGGAGTTCAGGCATAACCATGGGTACTTCTTTGATTATTTTTTCTGGCAGCCCCTTTATATGATCAACTTTCATCCTACGTAGCATTAAAGGTGGCGTGCTTCTTTCAACGAGTAATGCTTTTAATCGTTGAGCTTCAGATGGGTCACTTTCAGCAGGTTTGGCGTATTCATTATGAAAGTGGTTTAAAGAGCCAAACAAACCTGGCTGAGCTGTATCAACAATACACCATAGGTCTTTGAGTTCATTTTCAACCGGCGTGCCGGTTAACATGAGGGTAAAGTCTGAAGATAAAGATTTAGCCATTTCAGTAACACGTGACACGGGATTTTTGATTTTTTGCGCTTCGTCAAAAATAGTAATACCCCAATCAACCGACATGAAATATCTTATCTTATCGCGGAGTGTTTCATAAGTAGTTAAAACCCAATCCGATTGGCTTAAAATCTCATTGCGATCCATAACATTAAGAGTTTTTAGCTGCCTAATACTTGTGCCGTAAGCTTCAAAAATATTACCTAGGCCAGGTTCATGTAGATGTGTTTCTGCTTCATCACGCCAGTTTTTCAACAAACCTGATGGCGCTACGATTAAGAAGGGTTTATTTGGGTACTCATTTGCGGCCATTAACTGCTTAACACCGGCCATAAACGTTAGCGCTTGGATTGTTTTACCTAGCCCCATGTCATCGGCCAACAATGCGCCTATAGAGCCTGATTGCCAGTGATTAGCTAACCAGTTTAATCCGAATTTTTGATGTTCATATAAATTAGTTGTCTTTAGTCTTGCTGGTAATTGAGGAAGTGCTGGCCTGACATTGCGCTTAATAATTTCAAAATCAATCTCTTCGATGTTGTCTTTTAATATTGGCGCAAGTACCTCTAACGGCATGTCAGACTCTAAACCCTTTTCTTCAAAAGGCTTGAGCATTTTTATTAAGAGGTTTTTTACTTCTAGTGTTACTGGTACTGTTTGTTGCTTAAATACGATCTTATCTAATTCTTCATCTAACCCTGTTTTAATAAGCTCTAATAACTGTTTCATTTCATCAACAGTGAAATTGACCATCATGTCGTCGATTGGGAAAAATAAGCGCTGCTCATCATCGGGCAACCATTCACCTTCACGTTTGACAACGTAGGCACAAAGCTTTGGCTCCCATACACCAATTGTTTGAATGCGTTGGCTTATAAAGTCAGGGGTTTCTACAAAGATTGATTCTAGTTCTTCTGGTGTTTCATCTAAGTCGAGTTTTTCATTTATATACTTATGCGGATTAGCTACAAAGGCTAAACGTTCTTCACTTGGTTTAGTTTGAAATTCTTTAACAACACTTAGCACTTTACTTACCCGTTCAGGCAGAACGACATAGGTGCCTTGTCCAATGGCATAATTGCTTTTTACCGATGACCATTGTTTAAATTGGTCTTCAAAGTGTTTTTGTCGTGCTTTAGGGATTGCATAGTCTACGTCGGATTGACTTTGTTTGTCCCAGGTTTTTTCGGCGCTTGGTTTGATGAGGACAGGGTTAAAAACGCCATGTTCTTTTACATCTAAGGTAAGCCTATCAGCGCGGCAAATTGTTATGCTGCCTAATTGCCCTTCAACAATGGTTTCTTCAGGTAAAAGCTCTTGAACTTCTCCCCACCTGACAAAACGTTCGTCCATGTCGCTAATTGGCACAGCATTAAAATGGTCTATTTTTTGTATAATGCTGTAAAGAGGGTCAAGTAATAGTTGCTGCTCAGGTCCGGTTTGTAATACCACACCATTAACTTGTGCGCCGAGGAACGGACGCCCTTCTGGTCTCAATAAAACATAATTAATTTTAAAACCAGCTCTACTGATTAATCCTTCAGCAGTAATTTTAAGTTTGGCTTGGCTAACTTTGGGCAGACCTAGTTGTTTTGTTTCCACTTCGGTTAGCGTGGCTATAAATTGATCGCTGCAAACAATCTTGTTTTGATGAAATAGCGGTTTGATGTCGGCTGAACAATCGCGAAATAGCGAATCGATTATGGCATTATTACCATCAGACGAGATTTGATACCGCCCCCAACTATTTGGATGTACAGGCGTGTCACCTGCACTTAAAGTAAATTCGAAGCCTAATTCAGTTCTACTCCAAAGTAGTATGGCTTTAGTCATTCATGTAATCCTTTGATGTTACTTTTAATCCAATAAGGTCATGTATTAATGACGAAAGCCTACCTTGCCAACCGCCGGTTTCGTTACCGTGATGCGCCCCCTGGTGATCATTATTTGTGATGAGGTCGTCTCGGCTGTAATGCTTTTTATATGGTTTTGGGGCTAATGAATCATTGTCCCATACTCTATAGCTACCTGAGTGACTCCACTCTGTGATCCACACTCCACCAATATTTATTAACAATGCACTATGTTTGGGTTCGCCCCCACTTAAGGATGCATAGTGGTTTGTACCTTTGATAAATTTGGGGGCTTGTTCCATAGCCCTTGGGCCTAAGGCAACCCACGCTTCAAGGATATACCCCTTACGCAAATAAGCGTTCCAAAAACGTTTACGGTACTTCCAATGCCTATCCGCATCGGATTGTGTTTGCGCGACGTGACTTAATAGATTGAAAAAATCGACCATGGTTTTTTCGACTAACCAACTTTGAAATATTAGCCTGGCCTCTTCATCTACTCCGTGCCAGCCAGTAAGGTCTACTCGCGGATCGCCGAAATATTTTAAAACTAACTCTTTAAGTGGTTCTTTTTCTAGTGGTTGAATAGGGAATAACGTAGTCGCTTTGAGTAACACATTAACAATTTTAATTTTAAGTTCGGGGAAGCGAAGTTTCCCATTCAATTCGGTAAAATCTGTCAAGGATATAATTTGTTGGCTTTGAATTGAGTGCTCTGCACTTCGCATTGAACTCAAGTAATTGCTCAGATAGGTTTCAAAAACAACTGAAGTCAGGCGACTTGAATTTAATGATCCCAGCAAGTTTTTTTTCATCAGATAATATTCAATATTACTTGCAGTAGATAATTCAGCTGACATTTCTATGTGTATGTTTTTATTTAATGTTTTTCGCTCTAAAATTTCAGCGCCTAAGTTTTGTATTTTTCTATCTTTGGTGTTGCTGATGACTGACTTTAAGTAGCTTTGCACCTCAGAGATGTATTTTTTTTCAAACGGATATGACAATAAATATGAGTGGTACAAGGTATTAAAAAGACGATAGTTATCCGTTTGATCGATAAGTTTTGTGTAGAATCGAAAAAACCACCACTGCTCCATTAATGGCTTTTTCGCTATGAAACTATCAAATATCACCCAGGGCGAATTATTTATGTCATACCTTGATAAGCCCTTAGTGCTTTTTGTTTGAAATGCATCTTGTAGTCGCTTGTGAATTTGCTCTAATGTGCTCCTTTGAGGAATTTCGATTTCGCCGTTGACAAGCGCCTTAGATATTTTATTGGCTGCCTTTATTAGTAATGAATTATTTAGGCTTGGAGGGGTGGTCCACCCATCAATGTTGAGTGAATCTAATGATGATTTTGCAAACATTAATTAGCCCTTTCCGCGTCAATATTTTTTTGAACATCGGTTAATGAAGGGGGGGTCATTATAAAGCGTAAATCGATTCTTCTATTGGTAGGGTCGGATTTTGGATAGGTATAACTATGCCCTTCAACTGGCCTACCTTCACCGTATCCACTAACTGAAAAAATGGGCTGAAAATTAGCATTCACAATTTGATTTAATACTGTGTCTGGTATTAACACTCGATATGCAGTAATTGCTCGACTTGCCGACAGATCCCAGTTGTCTTTATATTTATATGAATTCATTGGTACATTGTCGGTATGACCTTCAACAAATATTGAGTCTATCTTGCCATTTGATTTATCAAAGCTTTCACAGTTATGAAGAGCAGGAGGATTACTTGCATAACAAGGAATGACGGCATTTAAAATAGATCCGATGATTTTAAGATTAGCTTCGTTTTGCTCATCTAAGGAAGCACTAGCAGTTTCAAACTGAACGGCATTTTCAGTTAACCTTAACACTCCATGTTTAGTATCAATTTCAACTTTTATATTTTGTTCTTGAAGTCTTAACTTTAAGAGTTCTAATAGCTCAGTTCTGGTTTGATCTAAATTAGTAAACCTTTTAACTATTTCTTTTTGCGTATTGGTTACTTCTATTTGTTTACGAGTAACTTCTTTTTGCTTTTGTATCGCATCTTGAAAATTAATAATAAAAGCAACCAATGTAATGATGAAAATGAATAATAAGCCCGCCATCATGTCGCTGATGGATATCAGGTAGCCTGCACCTTCGTCTTCAAGTAAATCGTGTTGACTCATGAGTAATTCCTTTTACTGCGCTATCGACTTTTGCCCGGTATTCTTCGCTTTAGCAATTTGAGAGATGAAATCGATACGTTGTTGGTCGAGTCCATCACCTATGGCTTCGACTGAGTCACTGATCTCTTTAGACGCAATTGCTAGTTCTTTAACCACTTTTGCAGCATGCTTATCTAATTCAATTAAATATTCATTTGTAGAGCGGGCATACTGCGACATTCCGTCATTCAAGTTATTAAACATTTTGCCTAGTGACTCGTCTACTGATGTAAATCGATTTTGATAGTCTTGCCATGCTAGTTTGACTTGTTCTTGTGTGGCAGCCATTAATTCATGAGTTTTTTCAACACTAGCACTTACATTTGTAAATTTATCAGCTAGCTCAAAGGAATGCTCCATCATTGTGTTTTGCTTATCGACGGTTGTGCCGATATTTTCGATTAGATCTTTGCTTTTCTCAACAACGTTGCCAGCTGTAAATATTGTTTCTTTTACGCGATCATGTAATTCAGAGTTACTTTCATTAAGTCCTTTTTGAGCTTCAACTGCATTGCCTAACTCATTGTTAAGGCCGGTAATTTTAATAGTCGAATTTTCGGCAACTGACGTCATTTCATTCATGATGAATGTTGCAGATTCGTTCATTGCCTTATGACTTTCTGATAAAGCGGCTAATTGTTCTTCCAATTTTTTACTAATAGTCTCAATAGTTGTAGCTAACGATTTCATTTCTTCACCAGCAGCGCCAGAAATCGAAGCGGCGAATTCCTGCATTACCTTTTCAATGGTTTCATCATTCGCTGAACTTTGTTTTTCAGTCAATTCATTAATGGCGGTTATCATTGGTGTGGCTATTTGCTCTTCCATTATTTTGCCCATAGTTACGGCAAGATCATTGGCAAAGGTTTCAAGTGCAAAAGACTGTTTTATTGATTCTTGTAAAACCTTGTTAGATAACCGTTCTGAAGAAAAATACTCAACTCGTTCATCGATTTCAGAAACAAATGTTTGGCATAACTTATCAAATTCATGAATTTTTTTCTTTTCGGCACGAGAAAAAAGCATAGAAGACACCAATCCAGCTATTGATGTTAAAAATGCTAGAGACGCACCTGATAAAAGTACGTTTAATGCGCCTTTGGCCGCTTGGATGTTATCAGCGCTCAAACCAGGGGACGCGATATAAATACCTGAAACTAAACCAATAAATGTGCCGACTATTCCTAATCCTGTCAGTATATTTGGTAGCGCATTGAACCATCTCATATTCACTTTTGACCACAAGATGTAGCGCTGATTAAAGTAAGTTGAGGTGTGATGAGTATTCAGTATCTTTTCATCTCCAGCTTTGGGAGTGAAATCAAGGTGTGGTATTAATAAAGTTTCGTTAAATTCACGCCAACTATTTTTTAGGTAATTAGTCTTATTCATATAGGTGTCGAATTCATTGTCATAAAAATTACAAAATTCGGATTTAGAAGGACCACATGTTGATAATTTACTATTTACTTCAGAGAATTCTTCAATTAGCGGGTTAATTTTATTTGAAAAGGATCTAAATTGAACATATGCAAATACAAATATGGCGATAAACACAAAATAGACTGTGTTTGTATTTATAAAAAATGAGGCTGCTGATTCCATTGCCCTTCCTTGTTTTTATTGTTGGTTGTATCCGGGAGCAATACTTAAATTATCTGCTCCAAATAAGGTTTGACGGTTTTGCAGCCATAGCTGGTATTCGCCGCCTTTGAGACTAGCGTTTTCAGTGCAATCTACATTCCAGCGCCTTAACAAATAACCAGCTAAAGCTGCCCTGACATTCAAATTCAACACGCCATCAATCATGCCGTAATCCATGTCAATAGCTGTGGGAAACTGCACATTGTTGGGGTGTGATACCAGTTGCAGTGGCATAGTTCTTTGCCACTGATGGTCTTCGAGTTTGTCTTCGTGTTGTTGTGGCACATTGTTGTCACTGTCGTCGAGCAGTTTTACCTTGCTGATACGTGTCAGTACAAAGTCGCGAAACGAAGAAGACTTACGATCAAATGCCCTTACATGCCAGCGAAGGCCGTTATCGACAATACTGTGCGGCACCAACTCTCGGCTCGCTGAACCACTACTCAAAGATGTATAAATAACACTTACAGATTTGTTATTGAATACGGCTTGTACCAAGCGAGCAACGATGAAAACGTCCGGCACGTTAAGCTGACTAGGAGCCTCTACTGGGAACTGAATATCGCCAATTGCATCAAAACCATCACTGATGTTATTGGCTAACTTGACCAGGGTTTTGCGGGCGTCGTGTTCAAATAAAGGGCTAAAGAGCTTGCTTTGGCGATAGAGCTTACTGGGATTATCAAACTCGCAGTTATCTGCTGCCAATTCTCGATACAGCGCAATATCTCGCGTTGCATTGGCCATGCCCATTTCAAACTTGTTGGTTAAGTCGCCACGAGAAAATGCGCCTTTGAACAACAATAAAAAGTCGATAAAAGCCAAGCGACGTTTTTGGGAAAAGTTAAGCTGTTCAAGTTTGTTATTCTGCATACATCCCTATCCATTGCGACTGCGACATCTAACTTTAACTAAAAACATAATCATTTTGATTAGCGGATAAGTTACGACTCATGGCTTTAGTTGTCAATTACAACTTGCACAGACTCTCTAAGCCCGAATTCAGATAATAAGTGCACCACTCATGGTTAACTGGAGATAGACGAAAAACTGCCTATTGGTTGTATTCTGAAGTCGCCAAACAAAAAGAGTATCACCATGAGTTACAAGCAGTTTATCGAAGGATCTTTGAACAACTTCTGGGTTATATATACGCCCTATTCGGACGAATAATTCACTTAATAAACTTTTCTTTTTTCAGCCATTTCAATGCCTGAATCTGGAGTTCAAGGTCCGGTAACCAGTAGTAATTGATGTTTATCAACTGATTCAATAAGTGCTTATTTGTCCCATAAAGCACCATGATTAATTCAAACAAGTTGACGTCATAAGAGCGACTGCAAGCAGATGCTAGGCCTGCGCAAGGAGATCTGATGAACTACAGTACTTATGCTCTTCGAGTACCGCTTTTATTTCATTTATAGCTTTCATACTTTCCATCCTTTGGAATTTGGGTTTTATTACTGCGTTTAAGCAGCTGCTTTAAGTAAAACGAGTTACGTGATTATTGGAGCAACTGCTATTTAACTTAACCCACGTGCCGCTTTTATCATCACGAAATGGCGGTCTTTTCACCGCACATACGAAAACCGCTGAAAAACTACACTTTTATTTTGTTTCGATAGTGATTTAATTAAGAGATACAACTGTTGTAAAGGTTTTATGACTGAAAAAATCGCTTGGTTAGAACGTGATGATTATCATTTTGAAATAGTGCTACCCAGCTGTTTTGATTTTATGTTTTTATCTTTCAAGAAACCGATTAAAAAAGAGCAGCACCATGAAGATAGCGATATCAAGATATATCTATATCAATTACTCAGATGATATTTTGATATTTGTAGATTTGTCGCAAGCCCTATACATAGCTAACTCTCATGATCGCCATCATTATTTAAAGTGCGATTTTCAGTGCGCTCGTTAGCTCGTTATATATAGATTTTTATAACAGAAGATATCTTCAGCTCTTGCGCTCGATAGTGATTTGCATAGACTCAAAGATTGAAATCATTGTATTGAGATATTATGAGTAAAAAGTCGCCATCACTTCTAACAGCGTTTTCGTTCCTTCCATGGTGGGCGAGCGTTGTCGCAGGCATTGTTTTCTATATTGGCCTTAATTATGTTCTTCGTGTCCGTCCGGTAATCCCCACATTCAATTCATAGGTTTTCTACGTCATGGTGCTCTCTTTGTTAAGGAGAATGACCATGGCGCATCATCAACGAAGAGAAGTAGAAGACTGGCTCAATTTATTTGAGCAACAAAAACAAAGTGGACTCACAGCGGTGGCGTTTTGCCGCCAGCAACAGATTAATGTCCAAACCTACTACACCAGGCGACGTGATATTCGTCTTCAGCGTACTCACAGCAAGTTCGTTCACGTCAAACGTGAAGTAACAAAGGTTGAGTCACACACCGATGAGACCGGTGGCGAACTTCTTCTGCAACTTGGGAGCGCTCATCTTAGCGTGCCAACGAATGTTAGCCCTCACTGGCTTGCTACCGTGATGAAGGCACTAGCTG